>Ga0325410_1000206_pt1 | contig 58262 bp, 25 predicted proteins | sample PopdelMetagenome_16_FD_206182 | JGI IMG/M metagenome (GOLD analysis project Ga0325410, IMG submission 206182) | Populus deltoides microbial communities from Bellville, Georgia, United States - Xylem-PdIQD-R3 | ecosystem: Host-associated > Plants > Phyllosphere > Stem > Wood/Secondary xylem... | reverse complement strand
GTTAAGCTTGCTAGCAGATATGCCCCCCCCCCCCCCCCCCAATTTGGAAACATGGAAAGCAAGTTGATAATCTAGTGTTATTGAGCTCCACTGATATAGTTTTCATTGCCTTCATTGATTTCTCAGGACTTTTTCGGCAAACCAGCTTTTCTGACAGTCTCTGGCCAGCTTAATGCTGAAACATATGCCACTGCTCTTTCGGATGTATATATTTCCACTTATTCTTTGCTCATTATTTTAATGTTAGATAGTAAATAAAAACTATTTGAACCTTTTCTTATGGTACAAGTTTGCTCTTCTTTAGGTATATACATTTGGTCCCACGTTTCGAGCTGAAAATTCTAACACTTCTAGGCACTTGGCTGAATTTTGGGTAGTGTACTTTGTTTTGTTTTCTCTGTTTTTTTAAAGAGACAAGTTTTGTTCTTCTGGATAATGCATTGTATGAGTTTCATATAATTTTTCTGTTTCTTTAATTAAGATGATTGAACCAGAACTTGCATTTGCTGATCTGAATGACGACATGGCCTGCGCGACTGCCTATCTCCAGTATGTAGTATGTTGCTTTTCACATCTTCTCTATTGTTAATTTAACACTATACAGCTAAAGGCAAGCTTGCACATGCACTCACGCACACAAACTTACATATTTTTCCCATCCCATAATTGATTGATAAAACTTTATATGGAAGGTGAGACATATCCTTGAAAACTGCAAGGAAGACATGGAATTTTTCAATACCTGGATTGAGAAGGGAATCATTGATCGATTGAGTGTATGAGCTCTCTAGTGTAACTTATCTTTCTCCAAACTTTCTATCTTGTGCTTCATACTTTCCAGTTGTTTCAAAACAATTCTTGTGTTGTTTTGGCTCTAGATGTAATTTCCATATTTTTCTTACACAATTTTCTTTGCTTTATACAGGATGTGGCTGAGAAAGACTTTGTTCAGTTGACTTACACTGATGCAATTGAACTTCTTCTGAAAGCAAAAAAGAAGTTTGAATTCCCGGTACTACATACTAATCGTGATATTTAGACTTTTCTGGTGACTATTTCTTCCAGATGCTGTTGTGTATGAGTCTGCAGTTACTACTAACTGTGTCTTAGATTAGATCAGAAACTGTATTTCTCTGTTAAATTTCCTTTATTTTTCCTGATTACATGCCAGAAATAGTTATATCATACTTGTAGTATCTTAAACCGAAATGCATATATGCTGATTATGCCTTTGAAGTTTGTCTTGCTCTTGGTTTCTAATAAGATTCATCACTATTATCGGTTTTTGTCTCATCTGAGTGATGACAAGATCACTTATTGCAGCCTTGATTCGTTACAGTAATGAAATGTTATCTGATTTGGCAAAATGACACGTTAATTGACTATGGTGAGCCAGAGGATAGGCATCATAGTCTTTTTGATTGATTAAAACATGAATACCTGCATTTTAAGCCAGTTTGAAGTTGCAGCTTAACCATCTTAAACTTTCACTATGAAGCATTGATTTGATCTTTCTATGGTTGGAACTGCTTTAGTAATCTTTTAAGCCAATTTACCATTCCTTAAATAATAAATGAAGATTATACAGAGTATTTACTACTTAATAATGAATCTGTGACCTGTAGTTGGAATGGGGATGTGATTTGCAAAGCGAGCATGAGCGATACATAACTGAAGAGGTATTTGGTGGGTGCCCTGTCATCATCAGAGATTATCCAAAGGTATGCATCAGACTGCCACCTGGTCCATATTATTTCCGCTTTTAAAGTAAGTAAAAACATATTGCGGAGTGTATATTGTCCTTGGAATTAATGTTAATGTCCTGCGGCTCTTCAATCTAAAACTCTCAGGACATCAAAGCATTTTATATGCGGCAAAATGATGATGGTAAGACTGTTGCTGCCATGGATATGCTGGTTCCTCGGGTAAATATCCATTTCATGATTCCATTTTAACTTGTTTTTTGACTGTCAAGAAACTATTGGTTGTCATATTCTAAAGCATTTAATGACCTCATCACAATGGAGTGGATTGCATAGAGCAAGAACCTATAATGATTTACTTCAACGTGAGCCCTTGTTAGGGAGGTTAAAATGAATTATTTGGGCATAAGTTTAGAAAAAAACAGAGTGCAGGGGACAAGGTGTTTAGCAAATGTTATCTTAGTGGAATGTATCATGTGAGAATTTGTTTTATTTGTCAGGTTGGTGAGCTTATTGGTGGAAGCCAAAGAGAAGAACGGCTGGAATATATAGAAGACCGTTTAGATGAGCTAAAGCTGAACAGGGAGAGCTTCTGGTGGTATCTTGATTTGCGCCGTTATGGTTCAGGTGAGAAATTTCAATTTTTGAATTTCACAATTTCTCTTTAAGTTGCTGAGGTTTGTGCTTTGAAGCTGATGGTCTAATTTCTATCTTGGTCATTTGAAGATTTTGGTTCTGAGCATTTCATTTCTATTTTGAAGTTCTCCAAGTTCTTGGAAACTTCAATGAAGTACGGAAAACAATTTGATGTCAGTTTTTATCCTACATAGAATTCAGTAGTACTCTGCATACAATGCATGGTTTTCAGGAATTTGTCCTATTTTTATTCGGTTGCTTCAGTATCCTCAAGTAGTTGAAAATCTGCCAAACATGCATTGTTCTGATCTCTTTTGTTTCGATATGGTCAGTTCCTCATGCAGGTTTTGGACTGGGTTTTGAAAGGCTCGTTCAATTTGCTACAGGAATAGAAAATATAAGAGATGCAATACCTTTCCCTCGGGTACCTGGTTCGGCTGAATTTTAATGGATATCTGATTTGATTTTATTTTTTCCTTCAATCTTCTCTTTTGTTATACCTGTTACTTCAAATCACTGGTCTTTGTTTTCTCCTCCCTTACCAATTTTGTATTTTATAGCTCCAAAACTTCTTAGGTAGCATAGAATATTTAAGTCTCAAGTTTGCTGCCTTTATCCAGCATGATGGTTAACATTCCATGTACAATATATGAAGTGATTAAACCAATTGTACATCCATTTATCACTGAATCACAATCTGACTGCGAGAATTCCCAGCATGATATCTGCCACGAGTCCTGGATTGCCTATCGATGAGTCTAGACGAGTGCTTTAACATGTTCCTGCCAACACTGCTAATTGATTGATGAACAAACTTAAGGACAGTTCATGAACCACTCAATGGTTCTGGCCAAATGAGAAGCCGGTAAGAACAAAACAGTGGCTCTGCATGTGTGCATTGCATGGACTGTCTCATGTTCTGAGGGAAATGTGACTAATCACATTCCAAATTATCAGCATTAGGTGTGAAATAAGAGATGATTCAAATCCAGAATCTGAGGTCCAATCAGGAGTTGTGTTCCAGTGGGTTCCTTAACTAAATGTCAAATTTTAAATTAGTGTTTTGATGGATTCTTGAGGCTTGGTTGGGATGGTAAGTGAATTTGTCATCGTGAGTTATTGTCTTTGGTTCAAAACCAAGGGAGGGGAGGCTATTATAGAGTAATCTCCTATGTTTGGATTATTGTGGATATGAAAGTCTATCTAAAATCTGATCGAGAAATGATTTGGAGTTGATGTCTGAAATACATAAACATTTGAACAAAAAAAATCAAGACTTTTGATTGCATAACATCCCCTACAAAGAATCATAAAAGCCTGGCTAATAAGTTGTGCTTTATGGACCTCCCTGTTTTCCAGACTGAGGCTCTTTCGATTTAAAAGCATGTATCCAACCTAGCATTTTGATTTTTTTGTAACTCGTCGACTTGGAGCTTGGCATGACAGGTTTATCTGATAATCTCTCGACCTAAAGACAAAGTTTGGAGGGTTAACCTAGTAATCTGTTAGCTTTAAGTCTGGTCTAAGCGTGTATTATTTCAAGCAGGTATAGAGATTGATTCAAATAAACCTGAGTAAGACCTCGCGACTTGATTTTATAGTTTTGTTTGGGAGTGTGGTTGTGATTGTTTTTTAAAGTATTTCGTGCTGAAATATATCAAAATTACATATTTTTTATTTTTTTAAAATTATTTTTGAGATCGGCGCATCAAAATGATTCAAAACATAAAAAAAAAATAATTTTTTAAAAATACAAATATAACCCTTGTTTCCAAACATTGACAAATGAACTTGGAGCTTGGCTTGGCAGGTTTATTTGATAATATGTCAACTCAAAGGAAAGCTTGATAGGTCAAGCTAGTAACATGTAAGTTTTAAAGATTTGTTTGGCATTGCTTAAAATTTAAATATATTTTTTTAGTATTATTTTATTATGCTAATATTAAAAATAAGCTTTAAAAATAAAAACAATATTATTTTAATACACTTCTAATTAAAAAAACATTTTAAAATACAATTTTTACCCTACTTCTAAACAAAAACTAAATTAATTCTGCGTTTTATTCCAAGAGGTCTAGAAATTAATTTCATCTAATCCAAATAAGACCTCGTAAGGCCCACTTTAAGGTTTTTTTTTTTTAATTGATTCAGATTAAATCAGCAAACCTGTGAACTTGGCAGGCTATGATAACCATGATTCAAAGAAAAGAACCACTGAAGCCGAAAGCAGGCAAGTAAACGACGAGTCTTTAGATGAAGATTTCTGTTTTAGACGACCTGTCACCTTGTTAGATTTTTGGGCAGAAAGAAAGAACTTGTCCTCCCCCTTGTGTCCAGATAGGAAAAAATATATGGAGGAAGCAATAAAAGTGTTGGACTCTGCTCTCTCTCACATCAAATGGCGCCTCAAATTTCCAGCCAAAAATCGTCTTCAAATAGGTCGCTCTCATCGCTTTATGATATATAGATTTCTGGGTTTCCTTCAAAATCTGGACTTGATTTCATTTTTGTGGTTTTTCTTTGCGGGTTATCTTTGGCAGATATTGTAGCTTTGCTGACAGAAATGAGGCCAGTTATAATGGTTGACTATGGTGGAAAGTTGCCTGAATTACAAGACCATCTCTGTGCTCTTGTTAAATTTTGTCAACAGGTATTATGTATGTCCCACGTTGTCCTAAAAATTATCACTTTTTAAGACAATATAATGCTCAAAGACATAAGCTTTTGCTGTTTTGATGATAAATTTTTTTTTTTACTCCTGATTAGGGCATAATATTAGTTTTGGTTAAAATCTTTTAGAGTTCGATCAAGTTGGTGTTTGATAAACTACGTGATTCTTAACTTGTTAGTCTTGCTGTTAGTGTTGTGCCTTAGAATTTCTGTTTTGTTCCCTGATTGACATTACTATGTTCTATGTATAAATTTGGCAGGAGTCGGCTATTTTTGAGAATCTTAGAGTGATGGTGATAGAAGATATGATATATTTGATACATGTAAGAGGGATTGCTGAGTATGTTAAGTCAAGCATGAATTTGGAAGTAGAATTGTTCTTCGTCAATCTTGAAGAGGATCCTCCCAAGGTTGCTGTCTTCTTTATTCTTTTATCAAGTAATAGAGCATTTAATCATTTGCTGCTTGACACGCAAATTCTGCCGCGAATCTGTCCGTGATTAAGACTCGTTTCTTTTTTGTTTTCTTTCCTTTTCCTAACAAAGATGGTAACACAAGCGGAGGAAAGCAATTTAGTTACAGAGCTTATAAGAGTTCAGAAGTTGTTCTCTTCATTTTTTCCCTTGAATGGAAATAGCAATGACCTCTTGTCACATCAGATGCTAGATAGTGTGGCTAATGCTGAATCCTCCGTCAATAAACCTGCAACTTCTCAATCATCTGAGTTTATTGATCTTAGTTGCTGCATGCAAGACACTGAGATCACTGTGCCAACTTTAAATGGGTAATTTCCTATTTAAAGAAATGTTTTGATTCAATCTGGGTTAAAAATATGTTTACTTCATCATAACTGATAGACATCTGGTAGATCATATTCCTCTATATTCTCAGCCGGTATCAACTGTATAAATATGCATGCAATGTGTTAATAACTTTGTATTTGATGCAGTAAAACTGAATAACTGATTTGTTTGACACAGTAACTCAGTTAGCGCTGCAAGTGTTAGTACAATCCTGTTATAGTGCAATAAAACTGTTCATCTAATGTGCTTCAGATGGCTCCTTGGTTATCCAGTCGTGTACTTGTTCAGCAAGCAGCACATTGAAGATGCCATATATAATCTTTCCACTAAATATCTTCGTATCTTCCAAATTATAGTCAGCAGGTTTGTTTTTCCTGATTCTCCTCTGTTGATTATAAGAATTACTTGTAGTGGTCATCAGAACAATATTAATAACCGTTTGGCCAGCATACTGTAGAAGCCTTCCATTTTTTAAGTCAGCTTTAATTCACTTCTCGAATTCTTCATTAAAATTCCATCACTTTGTTGGCATCTAAGAAAGTGATTTTGTCCGAGTGGAAATTTCATGTAGTTGCAGTACTTCACAAAGATTTAACTTTGTTAACAGAAGGATAAAAAAAAAAGAATTTTTGCGTGAATACTATCTGAATAATCTTTGTTAACAGAAAGATAGTCAGGTCGTTTATATCGTGCTTTGGAGTCTGATTTGTACAGTCTGCCAAAAATATGATAGTGGTCTTTAACATCACGAAGCAAAATGCATGTTTATAGTTGATGAACAGCATGAGATAGTTTCTTATCAAAGATGCTGCTAGGAGTAGTGGATAGTGTCAATTGATGCTAAAACTTAATTAAGTACTACCAAATCATGGTTCCTGCAGGTATGCTTCACCCAAAAAAGGATCTCAGCCAGAAGAACTGCTGAGGTAATACTCTATTCCATATTCTATTGCAAAATATAGGCCAGTAGGTGGCAAAGATGTGTTAAGTTTGACTAGAAATTTGTAGCAGAGACCAAGATAAAGGAACAAAATATTTTAAGAGATGAAAAGGTGGTGGTGGAGGTGATAAGATCGCAACTGGGTTTCTGTGGCCTTGCAGATAGGAAAAAAGAGAGAGAAAAACAGAGGTACACAAATGATTTTGCTGGTGAAAAAGGCATAAGAAAGGAGGGTTATCCTAGTATAAATGTGTAATCTGGTTGGGGTTCCTTAAAGCTGCTGCCAATCTGAACTAGCCTCGATTTTTCATCCTTATTTACACAAACCAGCCCATCTCCGTTTCGTTTCCCCTGTATAAGGGATCCAGTTGGGGCAGGACAGAGCAGGTGACCGGTTAAACATCGGAGATCTCATCTGCAGTCATTTAGATACTACTTGTTTAATGCTATCCTCGTTCTGAACATCTGCATGCTTGTTTCAAAATGTTGTGACAGCTTCTCGGTGCCATATGAGCTGAGCATGGGAGGAAGCAATGAACCATGGGCCGTGGCATTTCTTGCCCAAATGCAGACGAAGTGGGCAAAATGCAAGCCAACTTGGAGGTCCTTGAAGATGGAGGTGAGTGAATGCTATCCACAGGCAATCGTCTTGTAGCAATAACCCGTCAAACTACAACTCTTCATGCCCACAGAAGGAAGTGGAGGACTGGTTTCTTTGCTCAAATATAATTATTTTGTTGTGTCGGTATGCAAAATGTCATTGGAGGATACCTTATACTTGAAAAGAAAAGGAACAAAGATATTCTCTGAAAATGATATTTCCTATTTATGTATGCATGAAAGACCTGACTGAGTTCCATCGTTTTAATTAATCCGATTTGCGATCAGATCGCTGATTTGAAATGAAACTCGGTCTAGGTTCTGGGTTGTTAACTCACTAAATCAAGTTTTCTTTGCCATGTTATATAACTAGTGATGAACAGGCATGCAACTCGATTTTCATTAAAATTTTAATTTTTTTGTCTTAAATTAAAGTTTTTAATATTTCTACATTATATTTTATATTATTTTAATACATAAAGAACGTCTGCAACTTTTTTGTTTGGCAGAAATTTTAGCTTTAAACAATATAATATTTGGAGAAAGCTAACACTGATGATTGCTGCTTGATGCTCATGATCAATTTGTTTAAAAGAAAAAATTTATTTGGCTAGACCTTAAAGCACAAGTCTTTTCCATCATTACACTCAAGAGAAAAAGGCGAAAATTTGAGATTGCAACAGCTCTGCGATTGAATTGAGAACCAGGAGCTGAAAACGAAAGGGATAAAATGCAGTGCGGATTAAAAAAAAAAATAGTTTATTTTCCTTCTTTCACCAGTTTGAGGGCATCGGCCGGAGTAGGAAGAGCAGGGATTGCTCCCTTTTTGGTGGTTGTAATGGCTCCACAAGCATTTGCAAATCTAAGTATCTCTCTCAACCTTGGCTCATCCTGAAAATCAAGATGTCAACAAATGTTAGATACAGCAATACACTAATTGCTTTTTTATTACCAATCTAAATGGAGATGGATGGTTTACTGAATTTACCTCAAGCACAGATTGGTCATCAACAATCTTGCAAAGGAGAGCACCAACAAATGAATCACCAGCACCTGTGGTATCAACAGTGTCCACATGGAAAGCCTCAACTGATCCATGGAAATTCTGTATTTCAACAACACAAGTGGAGAATATTTAGAAAATCCAGTCCGTCTATGGTTAAATTGGATATTTTTCATTCACCTAACATTTGTGTTCACATCTGACAACTATTTATGGCACAAAGTCCGAGTCTCCTATGAAACAAGACAAGAGCACTGTTCTTGGGTTGCTGGGAAATAACACAGCAACTAGCTTGGTGCAGAGATCACATTGCAAGCATTAACTTTTTGAATGCACCCCAAGAAAGAAGTCTGCTTTATGATTTAACTTGAAGAAGATCAACGTTGTAACCCAAAAGAGAAGAAGCAAGTTTCCAATCTAATCATATAAATACTTAATTCAAGCATTTTCCCTGTAAATTGTGTACAAGAATCATCCATATTTCAAGTAAATGTTTCCTGTTATCAAACAAATCAACTTAGGTTATTAACGGAGCTCCAAGTTCATCCAAAGCACCCCCACATACGCTTTTTTACGATCTAGACAATAGCTTCATCCCCTTAGCAAGTAAACTAGTTAGGTAAACAATTTAGACTTTAGTTGGCCGCACTCCACTATGCTTAGGATATAAATAAATGCAAACCAAAACTCCCTTTCAACATGCAGAGTGGGCCAAGCACCAACCATCATATACAACAAACAAGGCAGCTATATCCATTTGAGTGGTTGGGGATTTTGACTAGGATAATGACAACACGCCTAAATGGACACGCCTGGTTTCTGACCTAAGCCAGTAGTTTTGTCAGCATTTAAGGGATTTCTTGATCAATGCCACTGCAAGCTTATTTGGCCGCTATTATATTCCAAACAAAATTCATGCACATAAGCTTTGATCATGATTCCAAAATTAACATCATGAAAAGCATGAATGAGGACTGCCGACAAGTATCAAATCCTACAAGATTAAAGCATACTCCTTGTTAAACAAATCAGGTTTGTATACCTAATTAAAGCAAGTTTACTAAAATATATGGTCTTGCATCTGGGAAAAAGCATGAGATCCAACACCCCATTAGCAAGTAGTCTCATAGACAGTCATAAAATCCATCGCCTACCCTTCTTCCGGCCATAATCCCGGTTGAGTGACAATGTAACAGACAACATTGCTTACAACAAAGATCATATCATAGTTAACCAAAAAAAATTAAGAATCTGACACTGAAAGACTGAACTAAAATTACTCACCTTGGTGTAATAATTGCAACCCTTTTCACCGAGGGTGACCAAGAGCAACTTAAAGTTAGGACGCCAAAGTGACATGGCAGTTTCATCATCAATTTTGTCACTTCCAGTGAGGAACTCAAGCTCATTATCACTGACTTTGACCACATCTGCCTCGTCCCAGATGCTCAATATCTGCTCACGCGCCTCCTCTGCTGATGGCCACAATGGCAGCCTCAGATTTGGGTCATACGAAAGCAATGCACCTGCATCCTTCGCCACCCTCATTGCCTGTAAATGTGCTGATCTGCATGGCTCCACAATCAAACTTATTGATCCATAGTGGAAAACCTTGGCCTGTATACACAAAAATCAAAGACTACACTAATGAGAACATTTTAAGCGCGTGGGCAAACACAAACACAGTCAATAACATAAATACAAGACCGATCCAAACAGGGTTTTAAATTAATCTTTGTGAAAAATGAGTTCTTAATCAGATTTTTTTTACAATTGACTCGGCAAAACTCAATTCAAACTCGGGTCAAAATTAAAAAAAAAAAATTATTTTGATAAAATTAATGGACACGGATTGAAACAATTACCCGATAAAGCGGGTCCTTTTCCGGGTATAAAAGGCTATGATTTTAGCTATATTTTACACACAATCTGTGCAAATTTTCTAAAAACAATTATTTTTTTCTATATATAATATTTTCCACCAATTTTAACCGCAGTAAGAAAAAAAATCACAGTAAAAATAAAATCTTTAACCATAAATCATTTACGGTAAATAATTAAGACAGAAAATGATAACACTTACAGATCTAATTAACTCAAGATTTAACTCTTCTGGCCTTAGTAACATATCAGCACTTGGATTTCTATAAAACATAAACTCACGCTCTCCATCAGCGCGTAGAGTAACAAACGCGAGAGCAGTCCTAGCACCTGTGTCAAAATTTATCCCAGTAGCGATCACGCCGTTTTCCTTCAAAATTCCGGCGAGCATGTTGCCGAACTCATCATCACCAAGTTTTCCAACAAATGCCGCCTTTCCTCCCAGCCTCGACACCGCTATCGCCACGTTCGCCGGAGCACCACCCGGTGCCTTCACAAACCCCGGAGCTTCAGCGAGGGAGACGCCAGAGACCGTCGGGACGAAGTCTATCAGCATCTCCCCGAAGCTGACGATCAGAGACTTGTCGTTCACTCCATTGGAAGCCATTGCAAGAGACCGTGAGGGACGAGAAAAGGAGTTGTGTGTTTTCTAGATAGAGAAGGCAAAGGAGGGAATGGCAGGGAGAGGGAGAGGGAGAGAGAGAGAGAGAGAGAGAGAGATGGGAAGGGAAGAGAGGTTCATTTATAGAGTGAGAAAGAGATCAAGTGGAAATTTTTGTAATTAATGACGATAATTGAGGTTTATGATTTTTAATTGTTTTTGTTGATATTGTGGATTTCTTTAAGGGCCCACAAATATGGATTGAGAAGAGTTTAAATAGCACGGATTTTTAGATGGAGGTAACGGTTTTAATATTTTTTTAAATATTTTTTATTTAAAAATATATTAAAATAATATATTTTTTATTTTAAAAAAATATATTTTGATATTATAAAATTTTTAAAACTAAAAAAGTTAAATTTTTGTCAAATAATATTCGGACCGTGTTTTTAAATATTATTATAGAAATATAATGAAGTATGGTTGAATTAAAATTAGATAGATTTTTTTATTGTAATATCCAAAATGAGATTGAAAAACAAATTGGGTTATAGAATTAACTTATAGTTTGTGGGATGAACGTAAATTGATTATTTTTATTAAATAATTTTATTCTATTAAAAAATAATTTAAATTAATTTTTTACCGTTGGATTAATTATTAAAAACCAAGTCAAATTAAATTAGTTTTATCCTATTTTTCCGGTTTATCTTGCCGATCTAGATTGATAATTTTTTAAATCAATGGATTAATTTTATAAATAATAGATAAGGATATTTTTTAAACTTGTGGATTGGGTTTCTTAATAATATTAAAAGTTGACCAGTAATTGCAATATAACTATATATACATATATGCTCATTAAATTTTGGATAAGCTTAGGATTTTTTTTCATATATAGAACTAACCTACCTCCTGCCGTGTTTAGTATTATAATTAAAAATTATTTTTGAAAATATTTAAATTTTTTAAATTAATATATTTTTATTATTTTTATATTATTTTAATGTACTGTATCAAAAATAATTTTTTAAAAATAAAAAAAATATTTTAATATATTTTTAAATAAAAAACACTCAAACATCATCTTGTATTTACATTAGAGGAAAAGTGTTCATCTTAAAAAATTAATTAAAAAATTAAATAAATAAATAAACACAGATCAGCCAACACTAAAATCTTGAACAAGTTTTACAAATTTAAAACGAGAGTTGTAATTAACCCGGTCAAAGAAGGTTGACTTTCCGGTTGATTACAAACCACTGTTTTGCTTGTTGTTTTGATGGATAGTTTTCACCCATGGTTTTGTCATTAAATAATTGGGTGCGGTGCATGTATAAGGATATGTACATGGTTTATGATTTTATATTTTATTTTTATTTTATTTTGCTCTTCTCTCAGCTGCCATGTCAGCTATCGGTCTTGCTACTGTATTGCCCCTGGAAAGGAAGCATGAAATTCATTATATAAAATTATCAAGAAAATAGTTTTTTAATATTACACGCATACACTATGATTGGTTCGTTGAGATCGTGCTTTTCTTGATTTATAATCTTCTATTAAAGGACTGTCACGTGTACATATCATTTATAGTCATCATATATATGTATGTATGTATGTATGTATGTATGGAACATCCAAAAAGGAACAGGGTATTGTTTGACATTTTTCAAAACCACTCTGATCACTGTCGCGTAGTTTCCTTCAATGACATTGGTACGAATCTACGTAATTCTACTTTACTTGATTATTATATAATAAAAAACATCATTTTTAATTTTTAATTGTCATTAAAATAATTTAAAAATATAAAAAAATAATTTAATACAAATAAAATTTAAATTTTTATAAAAATATTTTTCAACCACGGGATATAAATATATTAATACATACCAATGCCACCTAAAAATTCCCTTCCCGACAGAACCAAAAGCTAAACATTTTTTTCATATATAGAACTAACCCGATTTAACATGGAAAACCTGCAATTCGAGTCATCAAATCAGATAACACAATAAAAAATAAATTTATAAAATATTATAAAACTTATTTCTCAAATAATAAAAAACAAACAAAAAAATACAAGCAAACTCGAGTAAGTACACCAAATTCAAGTATCCAAATCATGTTTTAATATTTCCTTGCAAATACTGCATTCCCTGTGGCAAAGCATATCATATGAAATAAATATATTTTGGAATATGTATAACATATTTCATAAAATATGCTTTGATGTAAATATTTTATAAACTATAATGTTTGCTTGCAAATACTGCATTCACTATAGCATTGTTTCCTCCCCCTCCTCTATTCTTTATTGCAAACTCAAACTTTATTGTAAAAAAACTGATGAATTATTGAAGCAAGGAGACAGAATTTGACTCATGGGGGCAGGGAAATAGGGTCCACCATCGCGTAGGCCATGCACATTGTCATCATGAGGATGAGACATGACTCCACCCAACCTCCACAGCTAAGCAACACCAGCCTTTTTCAAGGACATGATCAGAAGACTTATGATTCATGTGGGTGGTAAATTTAGGCTGTTATTTAAATATGGTTGTGGGGTTTAAAATATTTTTTTATTTAAAAATATATTAATATGGTTAGAAATACCTTTCCAAACGGGGCGTTAACTTTTTTTGAGTTTTTTTATTAGCATGAATATCCAAACTAGTTTGTACATATCTCTATTAATATCACGGATTTTAAAATTAATAATTATATAAGTATTTAATAATTTTAATATTTATAATACTTAAATTAATATATTTTAAAAAATAAATTCAAAATTTAACAACTTACCTTGCCTTGGAAGGGAAGCTATGTCCCTGTGGGACAGTCGTGTAGTTGAGCTGTAATTGGTGTATGGGTTTATGCGTAAGCAGAACTAATATCAAGAAAATAAAGTGGAGGTGGACTTGTCAACGCGCGCGCGCACAGCTGCAAATTAAGATCTGAGCAATACATCTGTTTTTCTCCAGCTAGCTTCTCTGTCAGTGGACCTTTTTGTAGGTTTGAATTACCTGTCAAGCAGTGAGTTTGCTGAAACTGTGTGCCTAGGAAAAAGTATTAGATTTAGGACATCAAGGCACGTTTGTTTTGTATAAAGCATTTTTTACGAGAATATTTTATTCTTTATGAATTTTCTAAAATGATTTATTTTTTATTGTTTCAAGAAAAAATTGCAATATTTGTGGTAAAAATGATTATGATATTAATAATATTAATAATAACAATGGTGATTATAAAATGGTAATTATTATGATAGTGATAATGATAATAATAATGTTGAAATTATTATAAATTTAAAAAATTACAGTAAAATAATAATAAAATCATGGTTATATTAAAAATAAAATGATCATTCCAAAGTAATATTATGAGTTGTTAGTTCAAATTAATATTATTAAGAAGTTGATTAAATAATATTTTATATTATTTATTTGTTAATGTTTGTTTTGGACCAAAGAAACCCTATCTTTTAACATTTTCTTGGTGTAAAAAAAAATTAAGTTATGATAACTTATTTATTAAAAAACAAATTTGATTAATTTATTTTTTATGAACCGTGGAGGTATTTACGGACAATTTTTTATTTCATTGAGATAATAAATGTGAAGGGTCGAATCAATAAAAATGGTTTTTTTTATTAGGGAATACCAACATCATTGTCTAATTAACTAGTAATTATATCGATTTATATAGATATAAAAAATTGAAGATATAATAAATAAATACAATACTTCAAATCCAAATTATAATAATAAAGAAATAATATTCAACTAAGTGTTCGAAATTTTAGGAGAACCATATGAATTAAAATCTTCATGAAATTTTAATTCTAATATATAGATAATTTGAAAAGGTAGATTTAATATCTCATTTGAAAAATGTCATTTTAAATGAAAACTTAAAGTAAATGAGACACCAATCACGAGATAACTTCCTAATTTGACATCCATTAATTTTGGATGATTTATATATATATATATGCACATACCTCAAATATATGTTATTATTTTATTTTATATTGAATAATAAATAGTATTAAGATAATATATATTCATATAAATACTCAAAACTTGATAAATACTATATGAATATTTAATTTTTTCACTTGTTATAAAGAAATGAGGTATGAATATAGTAAGAACTCTATCCATTAATATCCATTACCATCCCTAATTATTTTCAATAATTTTTAATCCATTTAAAAACATGTGGGATTATAACAAATAAATCTATTGTTTAATCTAAGAAATTAAAAAAAAAATTGACTAAAACTAATTGAGGAGAGAAAATCAATGTTCCCCTCGTCAAAAAGAATTGTTCAAATGAATAATATATATTTTTAATTTTATTATTTAATATTATATATATCGTGATTTTGTAATGCCTGTGCGAAGAATGCAAGTTCTCCAAAATAAAAACGAGTAATCATCTAGATAGTGGTCCAATGGTAAGAAATTAGGATCAAGAGGTTTGCTTTCTCTGTGGTTTCAGGTTCGAATCCTGTAGTTGCTCATATAATGGCCACTGGAGATTTACATGGTCGTTAACTTCAAGACCCGTAAAATTAGTCAAATTACATATAAACTGATCTGAACATCCTTATTAAACTTAAAAAAAAAAAAAAACAAAATATTTTGTCATTTTAGCAAAAGAAATCTTTCCTCCATGTTAAAGTTCACGTGCGCCTTCTAGAAACTCACGCGACTTGTACTAGATTCTATAGTTTTGAAAACCCAACCAACAATTTGTTTGCTTTTTATCCAAACGACAATCAACATCCTGACCTGTAGGCTGCAGCTATCCTTGGAGGCTCTCTTGTCAGCACAGATTCCCAGATTGAGGGAATAGCAACAGCCGGGTTTATTTTTTTTTATTTAAAAAAAAAACACCAAAACCTACTCGAAACTCATTTAAATCTAATCCAAAATATATATTTACATTATATAAATAAATTTATAAAATATTTAGATTTTTTAATATAATATATACTTATCTTAATATAATATAATATAATATATACTCATAAAGAACTCATTTCACAATTAAAGTTGAGTTGATATCTTTATTTAACTTATCATCTATACCTTAGGTAGAAATCTTGTAAAGAACTCATTTTACTATCAAGATTATGTTGACTTATCATCTATATTTTATTTAATTTTATCTATTATACTTTTTATTTGAAAATTTTTTTATTCTTATCTAATCTTTGTTTTTACATATTCCAATTAAAAGAATAATTTTTTTGTATATTTTTTCAATAATAATTCTAGAACTATAATGATTGGTAAATCTACCACACCCTTTTCTTTGTATAAATGATAAAATAAAATTTATTTTATAGATTACATTCTCCTACTATTTTAAATATATATATTTTTTTAATTATTACCCCTATTTTAGATAGGGGTAATTATTTTCGGTTCGGTTCGATTTTTATCAAAAAAAATAATCAAACCGAATTTTTTTAAAAAAATTGAAACTGAACCAAACCGGTTCAAACTGACCGGTTTAGATTCGATTTGGTTTTTTAGGACAAAAACTGGTTTGGCTCGGTTTTTTGCTGGTTTGGCTTGGTTTTTTTGTTTCGGTTCGGTTTTTTTGGTTTTAGGCTTATAAAACCGAAACCGAACCGGCCGGTTTTTTCAAAATTTTAATCGGTTTTTTTCACTGTTTGATTTTTTCGGTTATTTTTTTTTCTGGTTTTCTCAGTTTTTCAGGTTTTTTGTTCACCCTTAGTTTTAGGTGGTGTTTCTTGTTTTTTTAAGTAATTTCATTAATTAATTTAGAATATTTTACTTGTTAGTATATTGTCTATCAATTTTGTTATTCAGATAAGAGTATGCAGAACAAAATCAATATGATATGGATCAACCTTTCTTCTTGCATCAAGAACTTACCAATCTCCTCCTTATTTTTATTCGGAAGTTCTTTATGTGTTTTCACGTCTCTTCGAGACCCTGAAAAATACAAAAATCATCACTGCAAAAAGATAAAAAGATAACGATGACCCCTTCAGTAACTATTAGATGGGTCAGAATCTGATTCACATAGAAAGAAGTCTTGAACTTCAGAATCATCTTCAGCATCGGGCAATCTTCCAAAGGTGGAATCAGCTTTTATCTCTGAAAGACCTGGGGAGAAGCTATTGCAAGGCAAATCATTGTTTTACTTTACAGGTTTCCCAGATTCCTCGGAGTCTTTTTGCGCAGGACTGTCGAAGATTGATGCGGGATTCCTCTTGTTTGAGTCACCGTAAAGTACTAAAGTGCATTGTGCGTGTAGTAGAGCTCCGATTCTTTTTTCTGCGATAGCAATGAAGAGCCTCACAGTCTCGAGCGACTGTTCATACTAGTTTTGAATACGAGACACATCAATGTCAATTGTCACCATCGTATACAAAAGCAACAACATTAATGGTAAGAAGAGAATATGCCAGATGCAATGTTTCCCTTTCCAAAATAGTAGAAAGGGAGGCTGCAAATGGTAAAACAGAGGCGAATAAAGTATCGTTGCAGGGTACGTTCTTCTTGAGCAAGAACATGAGCAAAATCACTAATAATGGTATTACAAAGACCATATAAGAGTCAAGCTGAAAATTAGTATAATAGTTCTACACATAAAATCATGCAGTGGAGTTTCAAGGACAACAAAAGGTTACGAATTAAGAGTTCAAAAGACTCACTGATTAGTCAAGAACACTCTTGTTTCCAAAACCTGGATTTATGATGACTTGATCGTGAATTAGTATTACCTGAACCAGTATTGGCATGCAAGACTACAGCCAGAAATCAGTTGACTCGTCTTTAATCTCATCCTAGAGGTCGCAAACTCCCTGTTGCCAGAGAAATTGTAGTAATTATTGATGAATATTTTAATAGGAAATAAACTAGAAAAAATATAAGATTTAATTTGGTTTGATAATGTATCTATATTAACAAAAATAAAAAGTTTTTATTATCACTGTATTGAAATAGAGTTACAAACTACAACAATTTCTTAAACAATATATAATGGGAACAACAATTGTAAGTTGATGCCAAATACATCATATTAGTATATTAACCCATGCTTCGTAGAATATCAATATCAATTTTTTTAAAATGTAAAAAATTACATTAAAAGCATAGAGAATGCGTTAAATGTTTGGAGTCTTACATCTCCATGCTAGATCCAAGCGTCTTAAATCTAACAACCTTGCAAGATCTAAGCAACTTAGGTTTGACAGCCTTGCCAGACACATCAAACCCAAGCACCTGAGCTAGCAACCATGCCAGGTCCATGCCTAGGTCTGGCACCAAACATGATTGCCAGACCCAAGGTGTTTGGGCTTGGCATGGTTGCCAGGCTAAAGTCGCTTGAGTTTGGTATTTTTTTGGGCTTAGCTTGACATGGGTCAACATGAGAAAATTTAAAAAAACTATTTGAGATTTTAATATTTCATTTGAAAATATCAAGAAACAATCCATGTGAATATAAGTTAAGACTATTTCAAAAGGTTTTTTTATCTCACATTGAAAAAACACAACTTTTTTCTTGTATATATATATATATATGGGCTTTAAATCTTATATTAAAAATATAAAATATTTTTTTAGTATTTATACAGTAAACTTTGATATGGGTTAGTAACCAACTGAAAAAGATGAAAAAAGAGGGGTCTATGATTAGGGGAAAAACACATTTAAAAAAAAAGGTCACTATTAGGTTCTGCTGGGGCACCCGGGTCCCGGGTTGACCCACTGTATTGAGTCGGGTTTGATAACTATGCTTAAATAGCAAAAAGTGAGCTTGAGAGCGTTAATTATAACTTATTCCATTCTTCTCTAGTGTAATAAAACCAATTAATTAATCCTTAAAATTTCAAAATATAGATTTAGGTTTGCTTTTGCATTGTTATTTTTGAATATTTTTAAATTTTATTTTTGACTCAGGCGCCTGGGCCTGACAATCATGCCAGACGCATGTATCTTTTTTTGAATACTAGACCTAAGGCGCTTGGGTCTGGCACCCATGATGCCAGACCCAAACATGGCTGCCAGACCCAAGGCATTTTTGCTGGCATGGTTGCCAGACCCTAGGTGTTTAGACCTAGCATGGTTGCTAGACCCAGACGCAGGCCAATCGATTACCGACAACAACCCAAGCACTATCTGTTTACACGTGCCACACCATGTGGAAGAGGGCATCGCTGCGCATTTAGTAAGACGATGGATGACCAGATTTGACCATCGGAAAACGTCACACGCCTCTTCTTAATGACACGGATGCTACTCTTTCACCAAGAAAGAAAAAGAAAATAAAAAAATATCTCGTTAAAAGATAAAAAATTAAAAATAAAACTAGTATTATAATTCACAATAAAAAGAGCTCTTGATCTATATTGATTTTTTCACCCCATATAATTTTGGTTATAATGAAGCTACATGCTACTACGAGGACATTTCAAGTGTTCAAAGAAGTCACAGTGCAACCATGCTATTGCATCGCAAATTAAAACACAGACGCACAAACACCATAAGCATCTGGAAAGAGGAAATCTTAGGCAGCTGATAGTGTTGGAAGCCGCAGCAACAGCACGCAGCTTCTTTTTCAACAACATATCCATCGCGTAACTTTTGGCTGCACACAGTTCTTCCCTCTATTAAATATGATGGTACCTTTGAACATGGTTCTTCCCCACCACTCAATCTGGCATGGCCAAATTTGCAAATGACCTTTACAGTTTCGTGCTTCTTTCAGTGCGCATATGCATATTAAAGAATGACACCTCCAAGTAATCCTCTTCTGCCATCTTTTTCATGAAAAAACCGCTGCTCAGGACCCTGCATTTTAGGAAATTCATGCCGCTTGAGTCCTTCAATCACTCTGTCTTCCTTAATTTTGGCCTGTGATTGATCCTCACATTCGCCCCTCAATTCTTTTCCATTACACATACTAGTAATAGAAACATTGATTCCTTCATCTTTTTTGCAGGATGCTTTGTTCTTTTATCTTTTTTTTAAAAAAATATATTTACCATGGATATATATTAGATGCAACCCACATGCGAGTGATCACTCTCAGAAACTAAACCACCAGGAAGAGCTTGCTAACTTAAGTTTCTTAGTCGGTTTAAGATTGTAGTAGCAGCGGTTGCGGTTCAAAGTGTTTTTCGCTTAGAAATATATTAAAATGATTTTTTTTTATTTTTTTAAAATTATTTTTGAGATCAGCATATCAAAACGATATGAAAACATAAAAAAATAACTTTTAATAATTTTTTTTTAAATTTAAGAAAATGTAGTTTGTACTGCATTTCTAAACAGAGTCTTATTCGATCACACACTTAAATATGAATTAATAAATATAAATAGAAACATCATTTCACTGTTACTAGTTGAGCTGCTCAATTCGTAACAAAAACTAGAATTATATTTTGCATTATATCCTAAGTTCATCATATCCATTCAACTATCCTAAGTCTCAAATTCAATCACTAATTACAATAAACAAATAAAATACTAAACATCAAGATTTGCAGCAAAGAGCAATGCAAGATTCCAACAAAACCAGAAACAAAAAAGATCAGTTCATGCATCTTTACCCTCTCAAAGTTCTTAAGTCTTATTTCTCTCTTCTTCGTTGGCAAATTTCTGCCTCCTCTTCAAAATTCATTTTGGTTAAGTTTTACATTTTTTAAAATCAAACAAGTTTAATTTAAATTAATAAACCTTTGATTGAACTATTTTTAATATGATTTGATTAATGAGCCTTTAGTTGATTTATTTTTCTTAGGTTTTAAATAAAACGAGCGATTCATTGGTTCATAAGTCGGTTTTTTAGTTTCTAAAATATAAAATTAAAATCGAAACAATCCGATTTCTTTTTCAAAAAAATTCTAATTAAAATTATCCAATAAATATATCAAATTGTTTAATTCCAGTAATTTCAAATTGATTTTTAAGTATTCCAAAAAAAAATACGATTAATTTGATAGGCCCTTCCTGATTTAACGAAATAGTTTTTTTTTTATATATAAAAAAACAAGTTATTTAAACAAAAAAAACTACTTTTAAAAATTGAATCAAAAGATGTTTAGTTGAGCATTTGATATTATAATGTAAGATATTTTTTAAATGTGTTTTTTATTTTAAAATATATTAAAATATTCATTCTTTGTTTTTAATATTGGTATATAAATATCAATGAAGTGTTGGTCTAGCGGTTAAAGTACTGCTATATCCCTGCAAGGCTGAGAATACAAGTTCGATCTCTAGAAAATGCATTTATTAAAAGGGGCAGTCATGAATCCCGAACGAGACTAGTTTCACCTTTTAAAAAAGGTAAAAATACCCAAATAAAAAAAATATTAATATATAAAAACCATCAAACGAAACATAATCTATGGGACCTTTTGATGGATGAACAATACCATCTACAAATTCAATTAAAAAATGGGATTGAGAATTTGATTATGGGATGAGTTCCAATTGGGTGGCAAAATTACAACAACTTTTAGTTTGGTACTGATTTTAACTATACTCAATATTTAAGAGACCAAGAGGAGAGATTTATAGATAAGTTGTGATCATACGTGTAAATGTGCACTCTTCTTACCACGTGTTGACCCACCACTCGTTAAAAATAGGAAATCTTGACTTCTTCTTTATATCAAGTCCAATCAATGTTTGCCACGTCACCTTTACCTCGCGTCCCCATTCTTATTAGCCTGAACTCGCACTTTCCTCTTTCTGTCTCTCCCCTCTGTGTGGCTTCCTGGAACTTTAGCCCTAAATCGATCTTTGCAATTTTTTTCAAGTAAGTAAAAATTCTTATCAAGGTTTTAATCTTTTATTAGTTTATTCATTCATATATTTATTTTAATCTGGATTTTATATTAGTTCTTTAAAATGGGTTGTGAGTAATAAATAAAGAACTGATTTTTAATGGGATTGGAGTGTATATTATGGATTAAGAGTCTGTTTGGATTGTGGGGAATCAAGGGAGTGATAAAGTTTTAATTCTTTTTATGGAAGTTTAGATTTTATTTTTTTTAATTTCTATCATTTTCTTACTTGTTGTAATTATTATTTTTTATATGGATATTGGTGGCAATTAGAATTGTGGGTTTAGGGTTTTAATGTGTTTGAATATGAGTTTTGTTTGGTCTCTGAGAAAATGAGCGGAAAAGGGAGAAGAATGTTTTTGTTGTGAGAAAAGTTCACCAGTAAGCAGAAGTTTGAGAGTAGCAATTTTTTGTTTCTTTTAATGATTGACTGGTCTTGAGTGTTCATTAGTGTGTTTTAATGTTCTGTTGTTTTTTTGTGTGGAAAATTTCAATTTCAATACATATGCAAATAGTAAGGAAACTATTTGCATATGTATTGAAAGTTCTGTGAGGATACTGAAAGAAGAATAAAGAGAGATCAAATTTCTTGGGAATAATCTCGTTTTAAGCCTTTCTCATTAAGGTTGAAAAATAACTAATTGACAAATACAGGTGCCAACTAACTCAGTCTAGTGAGCATTGTAATAGGTTTGGCATTGAATCCTTAGCTGTACTATAGAATTTCACTAATTGATTTATGCAAAGTGTTGATCCTGTTGTGATGATTAATTGATACGGGTAATACGTGTATGCTCTAATATGGAAACTTTGTGATTTTAATGCATGCATAGTTGCAATACATGGTCTAGATCTGTTTTTCTTTGCAAATAGAGCTGATCCGATTCGTTGGTGTAAAGATTCAAAGTCTGTATGAACCAGTCTTACAATGAATCGATTTTGGCCACTGCTACTATTTTCGTAGCTTATTCTTAGGTAATAAACTGGAATTTTGCTTGTTTTAGTCAAATTTTATAGGAATTGTGTCATAAACAGGTACGTTTTGTTTTTCTATGACTAAACAAGCTTTTCTTTTATTTTTATCTCTTAGTCCTTCGTAGGGCGCAACTTTGCTTCTTCCTTGGTTCCTAAAACCGCTGTTTGCTAATATAGTGATGAGTCCGTAGACTATAAAGGAGCTACATGATGATGTGGTTACTATATATGCAGAATGCCTTTTGAGGCCTACTTCTATTGTCTGTCTTACCATATCTCCAACCATAATCTTTGAACATATTGCTGGAGTCTATCTTGCAAATAGAATATCAGAGACCCTATTTGGGAGAGACAAGCAATTAGTAACAAGCAAAAGCCAAAATTTTTCAATAGTGGCAGGGGGTGCCAAGACAATTTCAAAACCCACTTGTGCTCATAGATTGGCCCGACTGTTCATTCTCCCAAGTCATTTGTTTTCTTTTTAACTCTATGACTACATGAGCAAAAATAATGGTTTAGGAAAGAACAATGTCGAAGTTATGAATGTGAAGCAATTAAATAAAACAATGTCGGAGCTAAGTTTGTTTAGTTTTGAAGAACTAGAGGTGCCCATTTATAGATCAAATTCAATTAAATATTACTATACTTAGCAAATTCTAACTAAATTAGCCAAGAATAAACTATAAAAATTGACATCAATGAACAAAATTGATTCCTTATAAGACTATTTCACAACCTTTTTGACACATTCTACCAGACAACTCAGCCCAACTCTCTCTTTGTGAAGAAAAACGCATGTACACCAGGTAGTGCATGTATGCATGCATTACAGCTGTGAAAGGTTCCACAGCATGTATGCATGACTCAATTGGTACGACTAAGGCCAAAACTCACTAGACAAAGGCCATGTGGGTTCTGTTTTGAGGAAAGATTGTTAGGCTTTGTTGTTTTATGCCATCTGTTCAATCCCTTTGTTTACCTGGTTCAAAAGAATTGCTAGAGTTTTTAAGTATTCAGTTCATTAAGAACATTATGGCTTAGAGACTGGACCCTCAACCTTTTCGTCTCTATTCAAAGATATGGCTTTTAATAGCATGTTTTAGCTAATAAGATGTCGTGTGGGCATGAAAGTCATTGAAATAGTTGATGTTGTTTTTGCAGTGGACTTCATTGTTGATAATGATGCTAATGGTGATATAGCTGGAAATGTGGCCGTGGACATTGCTAGGGCTAGAGATGAAAACGAAATCGTTGAAAATTCTGTTGAAGGAGAATTTGAACAGTATGATCATAAAATGGATAAAGAGTCTTTGGCTATAGATATGATCCCAGATGCAGTTCCAGCTATGTCAATGGTTGCTGCAGATGAGCCATACATGGGACAGGAGTTTGATTCAGAAGCATCTGCGCATGCATTTTACAATGCTTATGCCACACGCATAGGATTTGTCATCCGTGTAAGCAAACTTTCTCGATCAAGACGTGATGGATCTGCTATTGGCCGAGCGCTTGTTTGCAATAAAGAGGGCTTCAGAATGCCTGACAAGCGCGAAAAGATTGTAAGACAAAGGGCAGAAACAAGGGTTGGTTGCAGGGCAATGATTTTGGTGAGAAAAGTAAGTTCTGGAAAATGGGTGGTTACAAAGTTTGTGAAGGAGCATACTCATTCCTTGACACCCGGAAAAGCTCGAAGGGATTGCATTTATGATCAATACCCGGTTAGTTCTTGTGCCATTATCATTAAGTTAATATCAGCTGATTGAGTTTTGACATCATAAAGTAATAAATTCAAAGAGTGAAATTGATCAAGTTATTTACTGGGATCCAAAAACTTGATAATGAGGTCCATAAGCATTAAATTAATATCAGTTTAGGAACTTAAGAACCTATGGACCTATATTTTTGCTTTCAATTGGTCCAAAGAACTAGGCAACTAAGAGTTATGCATTCTTTTTGAGATGCTATTAAATTTTGGATGCAATATTTTAATGTTAATAAGCTGTGCTTGTACACATCTCGAAGGCTGAAAAATCTCTATGATGTACATGTAATGGCCTTCCACTGGTTTATTTTTGTTGCTGTTACAACCAGTGTTTTTTCTTTCCTTTTCTTTTGCAGAATGAACACGATAAGATTAGGGAATTATCACAGCAGCTAGCCTTGGAGAAAAAGAGAGCTGCGACCTATAAAAGGCACCTGGAATTGATTTTTGAGCAGATTGAGGAACATAACGAGAGTCTATCAAAGAAGATCCAACATATAGTACAAAGTGTGAGGGGCATGGAAAACAAACCACAGCAGAGTCAGACATAGTTCCAGCATTATTTGTTCCAGAGCACACAGTTCAGATTGGTATACAGAATGCTGCTGGTTGTAAAGCATACTCTTCCTCTTGGCTTAGATACCAGATGCTGACCTTGTTCTAGCGTTTAGGTTTAGGTGTCTAGTTAGTTTATTAAACCATGTGAAGATGTTTGGTTCAGTTGACATTCATTTGAATACATTTGTATAACTGTGCTCCTCTTTCTGGAGCGCATGGTGAGCAGGAGAAATAGAGAGTTCTTGTACAGTTCTTCTGGTCCATGTTTGTCAGAGGATTAGCCAAAAGATAAAAAGTCCAGTTCATAGAGAGCATAGGCGTTGCCATGGTAAGCTGAAAATAATACCCTGTTTCCATTTTTTTTGGAAGCCCATTTGAGTCGTGTTCTTTGTATAGCATATGGATGATTTTTGGTTTTGCTCTTTATAGTTGTTGAATATCATTATCGTTAAATCCATTGTATTGAGGGTTCATATTCTTCTTTATGGTCTAAGAATTATGTTTCAAGGTTCTGAATCCTTGTTGAGCCAAAAAATAAAATAAAATAAAATAAAATAAAATTGTAACACAAGTATTTGTACTTTGTAGATCACGTATATATGGATTCCACTTTGTGGGACTCGCAAAGATTGAAATTATATTATAAATCATTATTATTGTTTTTACATCAACAAATTATGAAACCAATGAATTTGAAAAGATAAAAAATATTAAAGGGATAAAAAAATATGTTCATTGTTGCAATCCACGGTATACTAATAAAATTTTTAGTCTTGATAAATTCAACAACTTTCATTTTAATTTCTACAGTCTTAAATTCTATAATATCATCTTTATACATTTCAAAAAACACTAAGGATCAATGTGATCCCTGCCCATTATAACCCGTTTGAAAGTATAATAACTTTTATTTTTTTAATACTCTTTTAAAGTATATTTATCTTAAAAAAACATTAAATTAATATTTTTTTAGTAATTATAAATGATTTTGATGTGATGATATAAAAAATAAAATAAAAATCTAAAAAACTTATTTTATTTTAACGTTTTTTAAAAAAACCTACTTCATGATACCATACACCAATCAAACCTAAAGAAATTTTCTCTTCTAATCATTTTCTTCCAAACTGTTATACATATAATAACATCACTCAAAAACCTAACAAAAAAACCATATCGGAAGGTTTTAAAAAATTATAATTAATATTGGGAAATTCCACCAAACTACAGGGATTGAAATGGAATATTTCTGAATCTATAGGAGCTAAAGTATAGTTTACGCTTAAAAAAAACACAAAGAACAGGAACAAACCCTACTGTCTGTCTTCCTGCAGTTACTGACCGTTATCTTCATCTCCCAGCTCCCAGCCTCTCATTCTCGGTCGCCACAGGTAAAGCTCCAAACTTTGCAACCCCTTGTAACAAATTCTGCATCCCCCCCCCTACGCACAGAGAGAGAATTATCTATTGTAATATGAACATAACCCTTCACATGAACTTGTAAGTCAAGGCAAAACATAGCATAAAGTTTTGATCTTTTTATGAAATTCACAGGTTCCCTTTTGATATTTTGTTCAGAAAATGAAGAGAATGATAGCACTAGGATTTGAAGGTTCTGCAAACAAGATAGGAGTTGGGGTTGTTACATTAGATGGGACAATTTTATCAAACCCAAGACATACTTATATAACCCCACCTGGTCAAGGTTTTTTGCCAAGAGAAACAGCCCAGCATCATTTGCAGCATGTTTTACCACTTGTTAAGTCTGCTTTAGAGACCGCAAAGATAACCCCAGATGAAATCGATTGCCTTTGTTACACTAAAGGTCCTGGTATGGGAGCACCTTTACAAGTGTCTGCTGTTGTTATTAGAGTTCTTTCACAGTTGTGGAAGAAACCAATTGTTGCTGTTAATCATTGTGTTGCTCATATTGAGATGGGTAGGATTGTTACTGGGGCGGATGATCCTGTTGTTTTGTATGTTAGTGGTGGGAATACTCAGGTTATTGCTTACAGTGAAGGACGGTATCGGATTTTTGGTGAGACTATTGATATTGCTGTTGGGAATTGTTTGGATCGGTTCGCCAGAGTTTTGCAGCTGTCTAATGACCCTGCTCCTGGATATAACATTGAGCAGGTATATTGATATTAGTGAGTTCTTTGAGATTTCTGTTTGAGGGTTTGTTACTTCCATTTTGTTTTTGGTTTCATTAAAGTTTTGCTTGGCTTTATTTGTTTTATTCCTATTCTGATTAATCCTTGTGTTCCTTGAACTGATAAAAAAAATAACCCTGATTACAAGTTTTATGTTTCGTTGAAGTCCTTTTTTTTTTTCTGGTCAAGTCATAATTCTTGTTCTTGTACTTTCATCAACAATTTAAATAAACATACAAGCTTGAAGCCCTGGTTGTGAATGCATAAATAATAGGAAAACTGGTGGCTCATCTATGTTGTAGTTATGTTTCTTGAATTCAAGCTTGATAGTCATATTGCACTCTTTGTAGCTTTCATGTTCACATAATATGAAGCAATTAAAACATTATCAAGAGGATATTGGAATTCATCTTTCATGGCTTTAGTTTTCGAACAATTAAACCTGTCATTTTATTTTTATTTATCAGCTTATTAATCTTCCTTCTTCCCCTGTTTTAGTGGAATTCATATCTCAAGTTTAGTAGCTCTCTACCAGTGTTTATAAAATGCCTTTTGATACCAGTGGACCTAAAGTTCAGAATACTAATGAGCTAATTTTCATGCTCAGTACTTGAATTATTTTGTGAAGTGCTTCAATAGTTACTTACATAATGTTGTTGTAACCAGCTTGCTAAGAAAGGAGAGCAATTTATAGATCTTCCTTATGTTGTCAAAGGGATGGATGTTTCTTTTAGTGGAATATTGAGCTTTATTGAAGCCACCACAGAGGAGAAGCTTAAAAATAACGAGTGCACTCCTGCAGACTTGTGCTATTCCCTCCAGGTAGACCATGCTAGCTGTTAGTAATATGTCTTGGAGTGGAAGAATCTGAATCATTCTTATCCTTTTTTTTTTTTTTATCATGTCACAAGTTGCCTAAGTACATATATCTTGTCTTAATGTATTAGCTCATCATCTTCTAAAATTGTTTAGGAAACAGTGTTTGCTATGCTTGTGGAGATCACAGAACGGGCAATGGCGCATTGTGATAAGAAAGATATTCTTATTGTTGGCGGTGTGGGTTGCAATGAGCGCTTGCAAGAGATGATGAGAATAATGTGTGCTGAGCGGGGTGGAATGCTATATGCAACTGATGATAGGTATTGCATTGACAACGGAGCAATGATTGCATATACTGGTCTCCTTGCTTTTGCTTATGGTGAAACAACTCCACTAGAGGAATCAACTTTCACCCAGAGGTTCCGAACTGACGAAGTGCATGCAATTTGGAGAGACAAAAAAAAGCTGGCTAGCGTGGCTGGTATTGACGAACCTGGAGACAAAATTGAAGAAAACCAAGGTATGCCTTTTTTGATCAGATCAAAAGATGACTTCATGCTTTTTTTTTTCAAATTGTTCGATACAGTATACCATTAAAAGTAAAAGGCGACTTAAATACAGAAGTGTGCTACTTTTTAGTAAGATGCATGCACTAAGACCAGATCGTTTACTTTGATTGCACACTGCCCATTATTGGGACTTTTCATGCCCAGGGAGATATGTTTTATGGATGGAAAATATTTTATTGATTAGTTGGCTTGATATGCCTTCCGACTTGGTGCTTAAAAGTATGAACTGGGACATTTTTATACTATCTAGGAAAGATCTAATTTCTTGCAGGTTCATTTGCTTATGGACTTCTCTGTTTTAGTTACTGGAGATTGATACTCGAGTAAAACAGTGTATAAGTGAAAGGAATCTAAAGAAGCTAGATGTTAAAGCCACGCTTACTGATTGACTGTCTATTAGGTAGCTGGTTGACGCAAGGAAGTTGATTGGGCTTCTATCTGATTCATGAGTCACCATATTATGATAACAATTTTTTGGTGGCCTTTCTATTCGTAATTTATTTTCACAATGAATGATGCTTCAATCTTTAAGAGAGTGATTCAGGCTCCAGGTCTGTTTTGATGGTGGTTCCCGATAGCTTCAGCCATTGTGTTAGTTTATATGGAAAACAAGAAAGGTAGTTGAGGGAATGGAGTAAATTGTGGGTGGTAACTTGAAACAAAACTCTGTTTTTTGGTTATCTCAGCTTCCTTAGAGACTACCATGTATAGGTTTTGGTCTTCTGGCCTCTCTTTCTGCTACTCACACATTCCAGATCTTACATCTTTGTGCATCTTACCTTATTTTACACAACATATTGATATCATGTAAGCATCATATATATCGGCGAGGTCTACCGCTAGTCTTTTGACCTAAGTGTTCTTGTGTATACAGGTTGAATTACCTGATGTAACTTCGGAGATCGAGTCCAATACTCACCCACTGAATAGGCTCTTTATGGAGAGTGGAAATCAATGCAATGTCTATCTAGGTAAATTTTCAAGTAATCTATCAAAAGATAATTTGGTGACCATACCACGGGCGTTGCTTGCCAATCTTGCAGATTATACTGTGGTACAAAATTTCGCTGGAGTTATTCATGTCCCTGTGTGAGATTGTTGTGTGCACCTTTTCTTTTGCCTGGATGATATCTCTATCGAAGAGTTCATATTGTTATCATATGAATATAGTTTTTCCATTCTAGAAAGATTATGTTGCTGATGAAAGAATGCAGCTCCACGAGTGTAGTGGATGAATGTGACTCAAAAGCTGCAGGGAGCTGTGATTATGTTCCCTGATTATTTTAGCATCTGAGGGTTGTCTATGATACCAATCTCCTCTCCTGTCCTATGCTCTAAATCCATACCAGTGGGAGCAAATTAACCGAATTACACGGAATATTTGTAAAAACCGATATGAAATTAACTGAACTGAATGCTTTTATGAATTTTTCTGCATAACCAGAGAAAGACCTAGTTCATAGGTCAAGAGCTTCAACAAGAGTTGATCTAAGTCATCGTATAAATAAAAATAATTTTTGTCATAATTTTAAAACTTAATTTGAAAATTGACCTGAGACAATGTTAAGGTCATGAGTTGAGAGGGTCAACTTGGTTAATCCAAAATATTTTAAAATTATTTTTTTTAAAAAATCAATGGGTTTTTGACATGTGTTATATATTGAGTTGACTTGAGTTTTTGACTGGATCAGATCGAGTCAATCATCCCTCTATTTTTTCTTAAAACTTGGATTAGTCTAGGCTTCATGTCAACCCATTTAGTTTGTATTGATTTTATAACTAGAGTTATTATAATATTATTAATTTTAATACTCAATATAAAATAAAATAAAAAAAATATCGAATTATCTTTTTAAATATATAAGTTTGACAACAATACATATTAAGGGTAAAATAAATCTTTTTATATTTTATTTTATCTTATACACCATAACTAAACATAATACTTAAATAATTATTTTATTTTGTACATTACTACCAAATATAATTTTGTTTCAATTTTTTTTTATTTTATCTTTTCTGTCTTTACTATCTTTGTCTTTTTTATTTTAGAACAATAACCCTGCAAGATCTTGTGACTAATGAGACTTTACAACTTCAAGGGATACAACGATCGATAAGATTTACTTTATTTCTTGATTTTCCTCAAGTACAAACTTTATGAATTATAATTAGGGAAATTTATTAAGTTTTTTTGAATGTACCATGTTTATATTAAAAATGTATCCTTAGGATTATTTAATTAAAAAATTAATCTCAATTAACATCAAAATTAGTCTTAAAATATATTTATCTTCAAACAAAAAAGAAGAAGAAAAACACTCATGATTCTTGAAAAAAAGAGTGCTCCCCCCCCCCACCTACATAAAGTAATCACTACCTAATTATCTTAATTCTTACAAAATTTTTAATCTTATTACTTATTATCTAATTATTATTTTTATTTAATGAGGCTTGCAATTATTTAATTCCTTGAGTAATTTATATAAAAAAAGTACATTTTAACCATATTGTTCCCTTTGATAATGTTTTAGAAATTAAAAAAATTACTGATGTAACATTTGAATTGACGATCTTTTATGACATGAAACACAAAGAATACCACCATTCGGATTTCTACCGACCAAACCTGTACTGCCACTGTGTTTATCACCAAGAAAGTCTCCATCGAAATTAATTCTGATGGAGGAGGCTGCCATGAAACCTGCTAAGGCTTGTCATATGAACCTAAAAAAAGAAGCCTTTTTAACCAATTTGATGTAGGCAAGCTGCCAATGCTCAGATTCCAGGCATGTTATCGATCAATGCTATTCCATAGCATAAAGGAGAAGAGCTGGAATTAGAAGTGTGTTCTTGTTCAAGATTTCAGGTTTGACTCTTGCTAGATGGAAACAATGCTAGGTGCAAATAATTCTATGAGGCCATCGCTTTTGGGCAAAGTTTACGTCTTAATCGTGGTTCACTTGCATGAAACTCCGAGGTTCCGTGTACACTCATGATAAGTCGAGCCTTAACCTCGATACCTGGTGCTAATTCAAAAAACAAAAAAAAAAACCTGTTTTAGGCATATAAGTTGTAATTTCTATATATGGAATATGTAGAAGCTGGTTCTGTTCAAGGGAAATCAATATTTGTTTTTTTTTAATTTGATTCGCAGGATTCGTTTGATTTTTGATGACCACGTTATTGTTTTTTTTTAATTAAGAGCAATGAAAATAATTCAAAAGATACATTCTCTTGCCTTTGTGCTAGAAACATATTTATTGTATTTATTATATGTTTTAATTTAGAGTTAAGAAGAAAATATTTATACCAAGTGAAATACAACACTTGAGAAAATTAATAAGATACTTTAAATAGAACTACAATAAATAATATGTAAGTTAAACATTAGAGACTTAATCCTTGCCCTTATTTATCAACTTTAAAGTTACTTGTGTACCCTATATTAAAATCGGCATTAAATGAATATTAATTCATAAATAACTGTCATATTGCACCTCTTTTATCATCTAAGCCATATATATAGGAGTATACACTTCACCATCAAAATAGAATTTTAGCACCAAATTATCTAAAAGGATTGCAATGGGCAAGGTCTAACAACGTTTCATTCGCGGTGCTTCTGTTCTTGGGGATAATGTTAATAGCCTCTCCTATCCTTGCCATCGAGAATGAAGATGAATCAACCGAAGCTGGATATATTGATGACGAAAATCTAGCTGCATCACCAGAAAGTTCCACGGAGGTGTTGCCAGGTTTTTTGAAAAATTGTGCAAATACGATTTCAAAGTCTTCCGGAGACAAAGTCTTCAATTACATATTTGGGGATGAAAAGAGCCTGGACTACGATACTTGCAGTGAAGTCACGGGATCCGGTAAAGAATGCAACGATGCTCTGGTGAAATATGCTGCTGAAGGACCAATGTTCAAGGCTAATTACGATTTTTATTTGAAAAGGGGCGATGACCTGTATAATATTTGCTTGGCCGTGTTTGTGGATTAGGGCACATATTTCCTTTTCATATTTATCAATGTCAATGATTTTCTATATTGATTGTTTCGATATAGTATAATGTAATAATATGTCCGGATGCGATATTGGTTAAATTAATTTTACATCACATGGTATTAAAATTAGTGTCCTCTCATCATTAAAATATTCATGATCACATCTAATCATATTTATGAGAAAAAGAAGAAAAAAAAAGGTGTTTTATATTTATTTCTATCATGAAGTTTTAATTTATTGTTGTTGGCTGTAAAGACAATATGATATTCTTCAAATAAAGAACTCTAAACTTGTAGAAAATGAATTGGTACAAGCAAGTGTATTCGTGCAATATCCTTAGGCTTTTTTTTTAAAAATATATTTTTATTTGATTTTATGAAAATCGAAATAGGTATTTGTAAAAATTCATGATTTAAATTTTATAGAAAAAAATATTTTTTAGGTAAAATTATCTTTTTATTCATGTATTGTTTTTTTTTTTTTTACAAAAACATGTTATTATTATTAGCAACATAGTTTTTTTGAATAAAAGCTAAAAACAATTAACATTAATTATTCAAAAATAAAAAGAAAACTTTTCTTTAATTAAAGCTCTCTTTTCTTATTCATTTTGTTTTGTTTTTTAAGAACACCTTTTTTTTTAACAATAATATTCTTTTTTAAATAAAAACTTACCATGATCGCCTTAGTTTACAAGTGGAATGCTCAAATAATAGAAATTATTACCCCATCATTTTGTTTCATTTTTTATAGCAAGTAGTCTATTTGATTATGAAAGTTGATAATTTTTCAAGAAAAACTAAAAACTCCATCGTCACTCATAACTAGAAAGGATATTTAGCAAGGAAATACACGGATCAAGCTGACAAACATCACTCAAAGTAGCTCTGAAGCCACTTGTTGGATCTAGAAGTAAAAACAATAATGAACAATAAATAGACTAATTCTTATTTAACAACAAGACCTTTATACAAAATGTTGATTCTAGAAAATCAACTAATATGTATAAACACTCATATATGCCCATGAAATAATTGTGGTTCACATGCAGGAAACTCCTTGTCGCGGACTTGTGCACCCTTAGGATTAGTCGGGCCTTGGCCCGGATACCCGGTGCTAATCTGAAAAATTAAACTGCTTTAGCCATATAAGTTGTAATTTGTATATATGCACTATGTAGAAGCTGGTTCTGTTCAATGGAGATAAAATTTTTTTTTTTTTTAATTTGATTCGTAGGATTCGTTTGATTTTTGATGGCCACGTTGTTGTTTCTTTTTAATTAAGAGCAATGAAATAATTCAAAAGATACATTCTCTTGCCTTTGTGCTAGAAACATATTTATTGTATTTATTATATGTTTTAATTTAGAGTTAAGAAGAAAATATTTATACCAAGTGAAATACAACACTTAGAGAAAATTAATAAGACACTTTAAATAGAACTACAATAAATAATATGTAAGTTAAACATTAGAGACTTAATCCTTATCCTTATTTATCAATTTTAAACTTGCTTGTGTACCCTATTTTAAGATCGGCATTAAATGAATATTAATTCATAAATAACTGTCATATTGCACCCCTTTTATCATCTAAGCCACACACACACACACACACACACACACACACACACACACACACACACACACATATATATATATAGAGAGAGAGAGAGGAGTATACACTTCACCATCAAAATAGAATTTTAGCACCAAATTATCTAAAAGGATCGTAATGGCAAGGTCTAACAACGTTTCATTCGCGGTGCTTCTGTTCTTGGGGATAACGTTAATAGCCTCTCCTATCCTTGCCATCGAGAATGAAGATGAATCAACCGAAGCTGGATATATTGATGACGAAAATCTAGCTGCATCACCAGAAAGTTCCACGGAGGTTTTGCCAGGTTTTTTGAAAAATTGTGCAAATACGATTTCAAAGTCTTCCGGAGACAAAGTCTTCAATTACATATTTGGGGATGAAAAGAGCCTGGACTACGATACTTGCAGTGAAGTCACGGGATCCGGTAAAGAATGCAACGATGCTCTGGTGAAATATGCTGCTGAAGGACCAATGTTCAAGGCTAATTACGATTTTTATTTGAAAAGGGGCGATGACCTGTATAATATTTGCTTGGCCGTGTTTGTGGATTAGGGCACATATTTCCTTTTCATATTTATCAATGTCAATGATTTTCTATATTGATTTTTTCGATATAGTATAATGTAATAATATGTCCGGATGCGATACTGGTTAAATTAGTTTTACATCACATGGTATTAAAATTAGTGTCATCTCATCATTAAAATACTCATGATCACATCTAATTATATTTATGAAAAAGAAAAGAAAAACAAAGGTGTTTTATATTTATTTCTATAATGAAGTTTTAATTTATTGTTGTTGGCTGTAAAGACAATATGATATTCTTCAAATAAAGAACTCTAAACTTGTAGAAAATGAATTGGTACTAGCCAGTGTATTCGCGCAATATCCTTGGGCTTTTTTTTTTAAAAATATTTTTATTTGATTTTATGAAAATCAAAATAGGTATTCGTAAAAATCCATGATTTAAATTTTATAGAAAAAATATTTTTTAGGTAAAATTATCTTTTTATTCATGTATTGTTTTTTTTTTTTGACAAAAACATGTTATTATTATTAGCAACATAGTTTTTTTTTTGAATAAAAGCTAAAAACAATTAACATTAATTATTCAAAAATAAAAAGAAAACTTTTCTTTAATTAAAGCTCTCTTTTCTTATTCATGTTATTTTGTTTTTTGAAAACACCTTTTCTTTTTTAACAACAATATTGTTTATAAATAAAAACTTACCATGATGACCTTAGTTTACAAGTGGAATGCTCAAATAATAGAAATTATTACCCCATCATTTTGTTTCATTTTTCATAGCAAGTAGTCTATTTGATTATGAAAGTTGATAATTTTTCAAATTTTTCAAGAAAAACTAAGAGCTCCATCGTCACTCATAACTAGAAAGGATATTTAGCAAGGAAATACACGGATCAAGCTGACAAACATCACTCAAAGTAGCTCTGAAGCCACTTGTTGGATCTAGAAGTAAAAACAATAATGAACAATAAATAGACTAATTCTTATTTAACAACAAGACCTTTATACAAAATGTTGATTCTAGAAAATCAACTAATATGTATAAACACTCATATATACCCATGAAATAATTGTGGTTCACATGCAGGAAACTCCTTGTCGCGGACTTGTGCACCCTTAGGATTAGTCGGGCCTTGGCCCGGATACCCGATGCTAATCTAAAAAATAAAACTGCTTTAGCCATATAAGTTGTAATTTGTATATATGCATTATGTGGAAGCTGGTTCTGTTCAACGGAGATAAAATTTTTTTTTTTTTTTAAATTTGATTCGCAGGATTCGTTTGATTTTTGATGACCACATTGTTGTTTCTTTTTAATTAAGAGCAATGAAATAATTCAAAAGATACATTCTCTTGCCTTTGTGCTAGAAACGTATTTATTGTATTTATTATATGTTTTAATTTAGAGTTAAGAAAAAAATATTTATACCAAGTCAAATACAACACTTGAGAAAATTAATAAGACACTTTAAATAGAACTACAATAAATAATATGTAAGTTAAACATTAGAGACTTAATTCTTGCACTTATTTATCAATTTTAAACTTACTTGTGTACCCTATATTAAGATCGGCATTAAATGAATAGTAATTCATAAATAACTGTCATATTGCACCCCTTTTATCATCTAAGCCATATATATATATATAGGAGTATACACTTCACCATCAAAATAGAATTTTAGCCCCAAATTATCTAAAAGGATTGCAATGGCAAGGTCTAACAACGTTTCATTCGCGGTGCTTCTGTTCTTGGGGATAATGTTAATAGCCTCTCCTATCCTTGCCATCGAGAATGAAGATGAATCAACCGAAGCTGGATATATTGATGACGAAAATCTAGCTGCATCACCAGAAAGTTCCACGGAGGTGTTGCCAGGTTTTTTGAAAAATTGTGCAAATACGATTTCAAAGTCTTCCGGAGACAAAGTCTTCAATTACATATTTGGGGATGAAAAGAGCCTGGACTACGATACTTGCAGTGAAGTCACGGGATCCGGTAAAGAATGCAACGATGCTCTGGTGAAATATGCTGCTGAAGGACCAATGTTCAAGGCTAATTACGATTTTTATTTGAAAAGGGGCGATGACCTGTATAATATTTGCTTGGCTGTGTTCATGGATTAGGGCACATATTTCCTTTTCATATTTATCAATGTCAATGATTTTCTATATTGATTGTTTCGATATAGTATAATGTAATAATATGTCCGTATGCGATATTGGTTAAATTAATTTTACATCACATGGTATTAAAATTAGTGTCCTCTCATCATTAAAATATTCATGATCACATCTAATCATATTTATGAGAAAAAGAAGAAAAAAAAAAAGGTGTTTTATATTTATTTCTATCATGAAGTTTTAATTTATTGTTGTTGGCTGTAAAAATAATAAAATATTCTTCAAATAAAGAACTCTAAACTTGTAGAAAATGAATTGGTACTAGCAAGTGTATTCGTGCAATATTCTTGGGCTTTTTAAAAAAATATATATTTTTATTTGATTTTATGAAAATTGAAATAGGTATTTGTAAAAATTCATGATTTAAATTTTATAGAAAAAAATATATTTTTTGGTAAAATTATCTTTTTATTCATGTATTGTTTTTTTTTTTTTTACAAAAACATGTTATTATTATTAGCAACATAGTTTATTTGAATAAAAGCTAAAAACAATTAACATTAATTATTCAAAAATAAAAAGAAAACTTTTCTTTAATTAAAGCTCTCTTTTTTTATTCATTTTATTTTGTTTTATGAAAACACCTTTTTTTTTAACAACAATATTCTTTTTTAAATAAAATCTTACCATGATCGCCTTAGTTTACAAGTGGAATGCTCATATATTTTTTAAATAAAATGGAGAAGAAGATTCTCAACCTTCCAATTGATTTTGTAGAACACAAGCAAAAGCATCAAGTTCTGTAGATGACTGATTTATTTATTAATCATTTTCACAATCATGAGTCTGTTTTACTCAATTTATATAAAGAGAAAAGAAGAAGATGAAATTGATTGAAAAAACATCTCAAGCCAACTTATTACTTAGTTCAAATTTAAAATTAAATCATGTAAAATTATTTTAAAATTAAACTTAATTTTTATAGATAAATTAATTAGGATTTAATAATTTGTCATCTTCAAAACGATATCGTTTATATATAAAAAGTACATAAAAAGTAGGAACGCGAAAAGAAATTGCTATGGTTTAGATTTTATTTATTTATTTTGGGAACAGTTGACATTGCACAAAGTTGAGAAGCTGTGAAGGGCAATAATCTTGTAATATAATTTAGACATTATTCTTCAATCGAGAATCAGTGAGGGCAATAATCTCAGGGTCTTGTTGAAAAAGGATCATGCCCTTTTCCTCTGCAGTCATCCATACTTCTACTCCACCATCTTTGGTGTCCAGCAAGTTCACCACTGGTACTGGCTTATGGGGACTGCTCACCCATGCAGGCTTCCCCCAGCCAAAATCCACTTCATAAATCGGGAAACCACACCAGCTAGTAAACGTATACACATCTATCTCACCTTTACTTGCTTCCTCATTCCATTCACTGAAACTCCCTGCTGCTCCCAACAACAAATCATCATAGCTTATTGCGTTTCGGCAATCCGAAACGGCATCCCTTATCGCCTGCCTTACCGGAATGACCAGGTCAGGCAACCCCATTTTGCTCTCGTCTGCCTCAAATCGAGCCATCGAAACCCTCAACATGTTTCCGAAGCAATTTGGTGGTATTGGTAATGCTGACCTTTTTCTCATTTCCACTCCATGAATTAAGGCAGATGGCCTCAGGTATCCATGCTTAAGTTTAGCCACCTTAATCAGAGCCCTCCATACAATTGCAGTCACTACTTGGACTCGCGAAGGTTGGCCTTTCCCTCCTTCCAAATCATCATCTCTTGTTCTGGCAATCACTTGCAGGTTGGCTACTGCAGACCTGCTAAACACAAAAGTTCTTGTCACGACCCTAGCTCCATTTTTAACCGGAGTTGCTTTCAGGATTTGAGTTGTCTCTCTTGTCGGAAAGAGGGATGGCAGAGCAAAACTCGGTCGGGGCACTTCATCAATACCAACTCGACTTGTTGTTGCCCATCCATTGACAAATGAAGTTAATGTCGCTATATCACATATCTTGTGTGAAACGCGCAAGCCGACAGCCAGTCCACCGCACTCGAAAGTGCTTACTTGCACAGATACTAATGGACTTGTGGGTGATGCAACAGGATACGGAAGAAACTGATTCAACTGCTCAGGCTGCAACTCCCCATTTAAAATTTGAGAGACTCGTCCACTTACTTGAGCTTCCAAATATTCTACCCCTTTATCGTTGCAATCGATCAACAGCTTTTCTTCATCATATCTCCCTGCCACCGGATAGTAGAGGGTTAAGATTTTCGATAATGATTCCTCCAACTGCTTTCCTCTTTCGGAATGCTTGGCTCCTTGAATGTTTTCGTTAGCCCGGTAAAAATATGTTAATCCTACATAAACTGGAGGAAGAAGCTGATCCAAGGCCGATATTTCGCAGCTTCTAAGGTGAGGTGGGGTTGAAGATGATGGAGTTATGAATTTCCTGGAAACAATTTCAACCTTCATGTTCTCCAGTTGTGTGCCTGGTTGAAGAGACAGATCTTCTCTTGGCTAGACCTTAGTGTTGGAGACAAGTTTCATAAATATTATTGCAGTTTGAACTTATTATCTGTACCTTATTAGATTAAAATGAAGATATTTGTAGGTTTATTCTCCAGTTGAATTTTCAATACCTTTAAAGTAATTAAATTACGAGTTTTCTTTTGGTTATTAATTACTTTTAATGTTACATTATTGTACTTAATGTTTGATTTTTTTATCTTCATTATTTTAACAGTACTTGGAAAATGTCAGGTTCTTGATAATCATTCTGATTTTCTATTAGAAAAGAAAAACCAGAAAAAGAGAAGAAAACTGAAAATAGAAAAGGAAAATTGTTTTCCGTTACGGCCATTACATTATTTTGTAAACAAAACAAGCTAATTCTTAGAATTCCATATTTCAATCCCTCAAAATCCCACAATTTTCCTTATCAAATCCCATAGACAGGAAAATCAGTCAAAGAAACATAAGTACAGGTGAAAAACAGAGCTACAAGAAAAAAAGCATCTAGTTGCAACTAAATAGAATTTTATAAAAACTGCTTAAGATCAATTCTTATAACATATTCATCACAACCACATAAACAAAATGATTGATGCACACATAACTACATCGTTCAGAGTTATGCCTCCATCAAGATTTTGCAATGTTTCATGTAAGTTGATTGATGGGTGAATGCATGAGTTACAGATACAGTATGGAAAAATCACAGTAAATAAAAAAACTTTTTATTATAGATTATAATAGTAGTGTCACTTTTAATTTCTCATCTTATCTTTTTGCAAGACATTTCTTTAGTTGTTTGTATTTTTTTTCTTTTTTCACTTTCATGACAACTAAAATGCATAATTATTTTCTGTTTGTTTGTGTTTGCTTGGGTCAAGCAAGGCAAGGGTTGAGACTGACATGGCCATAGACCCAAACCACTTCAAATATTTTATATGCTTTTAATATTTTTTTTACATTTAAAATTTTTTTATTGATTTGCAACGGAGTACGGACAAATATACTAGTATTATATACAGAAAGTCACAGTTGTTTCAACAAGGAGCAGAGCAAATTTGAGTTGATAAAAATAACATTTGCATTCATCTTATACGGTGACAGCATTGCTACAACACCAGGGTGAACAATGAGTTAATCTGGAGAGTATGAGAAAAGAAGAGAAGGTTCCACCCATCCATTTGAAATATCCATGTCCTATCATAAAAATGCATCACTTGCAAGAGCATACTAAATCATACCCTGCCAGTACTTCATATCACTAGTTTGCTATACAAATCAAGACTGCTAAAAAAGGAAATTTTTGTCTTCAAAAACTTCCATAACTTATTGTGGCGCCTCCATCGACATTTGCACTAAAACATAATAAACCTGGCAAACTAGAGCCACCCCCCCCCCCAACCCAAAATCACTGAACTCGCATGGATTACAAATTCGAAAACAAAGCAATATCCTATAACTACATTTCTAATTGCTGTGTCAGTTTCTGCTTCCGATGAAGAGACAAAACAGAGAACAACAGTCAAAAAGATTGTACAACTAACGGAGTTGAAGAAGTAATAGCTAAGTACTTACACCAAATGCTGAGACTATGTATGCTGCATGAGCTCCTGCTCAATAGACTCAAATTCTTTTAGATTTTCTACCGCATTTTTAACTTTCTTGGATAGCTTCTCACTGTGATCTTCAACAATTTTCACAAATGCACTTAGCTGTTCTTGATAAGTGGCACATAACCGCTTCTTATTTCTCAATTCAGCAGTTAATTCTTGAATTTTTTTGTCTTTTTCATCCTACAAGGTAAATATAAAACAATACTCAGATGACGTCAGATATGCAGATATTATCCTTCCACAACCTGAAAGCATTAGAAATCTTCCTTCCAAGCACATATTAACCACATCCCAGTTTGTTAGTCTGGTTTCTTGAATAGCATGTGATGCCCTGGATTTTTACACTTGTATTTGTCAATCATGAAAACCAAAAAAAGAACAGAGAAAGTGAAAGTTTTATTCAAGGAATTAAATATTTTCCTTAAAAGCTTATTTAATTACCAGAGAGAATAAGGCTACAGAATCACATGTCAAAGGCCTATAGAGATGGTAAAGCATGGAAGCAGCATGCATAGTTAAAAAACAGAGAGGAAAACTCACCAACGTTTGACGAGCTTCACGTGGGGCTACTACAAGTGGATGATTATGGTCCTTTACAAATTTTGTTATCACCCATTTTCCAGACTTATCAAACTTAACATGAATCATCGCTTTACAACCTTCTCTAGTACTTGGTCGTGGCTTTCGAACATTTCCAAATTTCCCTCGAATGCTTACACAATAACCCTCCTTATTACACCCAAGTCGCCTGGCAAGAATCCTCCCATCTCTTTCAGAACGACGACAAGACATTACACGCATTACAAATCCTATCCGCCGGGCATATTCATCATAGAATATCTTGGCAGCATCTTCTGATTCAAACTCCATGCCCTCATGTGGTTCTACAACCATATCATCACCTTCATGTTCAACCAATTCACCACCATGTTCAACCAATTCATTTCCAATAGAGCTCTCTGCTATATCAATCCTCTCATCTACATCCACTGCCACACAATAACAAAATTCAATATTACCTTTAAACCCATTTAAAATCCCTTATTCATCTATAAACATGAAGCTCAAAATTTGACAAGAATAAACCAAAAACAGCATAATTCACTCTTCTCTACAGCGGCTAAAACCAAGTAAACAATAAATTAAACCGCCCACCAAAAAAAAACCCAACTTTTATGTCAAGAGCATCATTCAACACTGTACAAAACATCAAGAAACACTAACAACAACTGTTTCATTTCTTCTTGTTTCTCTCTTTCATTTTCCTCTCTTTTCTCAGAAACCAATCAGACCATGCATTAAAACAACATCAAGAAACCACAAGATTCATTCTTTCTTTTCACATACCACAACCCAATGAAAAATGAAAAAAAAAAGATGGACACTCTATAGCATTAAAAAGTAACAGTGAGCTATACTTTGCATTAAAAAACACAAACTTTTTGTATGATTCAATAAAGAAAAGAAAATTAAAGATGACCCAGAGAGAGAGAGATTGCAACTTACTTGATGCAGTAAAGATCAGAGAGACCCGGAACTGAGAAGGGTATGGCAGGTAATTTCGAGAGTTTAGAGAGGTATTTTTGGGTTTTGGTGAGTAGGGATAAGATGGATCAGAGTCTAGAGAGAGATGATCGTGAAACTCAAGTGTTTTGATGCCACCAGACAAACATGAATAGATCTGACAACATGTCGTTTTTATCATGAATGACATGTCAGTTGTCGTTGAATTAAGGGTTGTTTTTAGGCAAGCCTCAAATATACCCCCATCTACTTGGGTGGTATAAATTTTCACCCAAAAACAATTTGTTTATCAATTCTATCCCAAAACAATTTGGATTTCTCAAATGGGTCCTGCTCCCAGAATTCCTTGTATTAAATTAACTTACTTAAGGTATAAAACTGATAAATAAATTATTTGAGAGCAAAATTGAAACTAAGTCAAGAAATTTGTGAATATAAAAATTAGCAGCTCAACTGAATCTTAAACTATAATTATCAAATTCATTTTAAAATCAGTATCACGAGTTAAATAAATCAAGTTATGATTGGAAAATCAACTTAGATTTATTTCAAAATAACTTTATTTTATTAAAAAAAACGTGAGTTTATTTTAAAATAATATTTTTTATATATATAAAATATAAAAAGAATGTTATTTTTTATAACAATTTCAGAGTCCGAGTCGGGTTTGATAATTATAAGTTCGATAGAGGAAAAGAGTCAACTGACATCCTTAAATTTCTCAAAATATTAATTTTAATATTCTTTAAATTTACTAGTTCAAATCTATCCTCTTTTTTTAAATGTTTGCTATCCACATTTCAAATCTATACTCTGGATCGTTCGTAGCCAAGACAACATACAGCCCGCTGGCAAATCTGATTGGCTAGTACTGGACTCTAGTTCTTACAGAATCTAGTTTCAAACAAAGAAAGAGATCATACATATTGCCTGAAGTAGCTCTTGGCATGGATGGTGGAAAGTAAATGCTGATGGCATCAGTTCCCTTGCAAATCCTGGCATGATGGAAACCAGATTGGAGGTTTTTCGTGTAACATCTGGCCATAAGCTGGGGTTTTAAGATAAATGCATGTTCAAATTGAGTTTGATGCTTAGGATTATCATCAGTTACATTGAAGAAAGATTGCAAGTGCGGGATGTTCCTCCTTGGGGCCTAAGCAATCTGCACGCAGCTGCTGAAACGGGCACTTCCCATTGTAGTAGAGCTTCACCGATATCAGATGGGGAGGACACACCAAAGAATTTTGATGCTGCACAGATAACCTCACCGTTATCATTTCTGATAATAGCGTCTAAGCCAATACCGTCGTTGTAAAAAATGGCAACTTCTGTGTTGAGTATCAGGCGGCAGCAGGTGGGTTCCAGTTTTGGTGGCTCGCCGTGGTTCCATATTGACCTCAATCTCCAGGGCTGGTGTTCCCGTCACATTCTTAACCTGCACTCCTCTCTTTTCCTAGTTATCCTTGGCGGGAAGGACATTGAGGCACGCTCTCCAAATAAAATTTATGATCCATCTTCCTGACCATGAGAAAAAAGAAAAATCCCAAAGCAAAATAATCTTACAGCTTGCAGCATTAATCCAATTTTTACTTCAAAATTACGTCCTGTTGGGAATTTTAAACACTACTGATTCATCAAAAGTAAATGGTTGAACTTGCAGATTTAGAATCCAATTCCATATACAATAAGTTCTGAAAAAAAATGTTGAAGGTTCACCTTTGCTCCAAACAGCAATACACTAGGATCATGTTGTGTGCAAGATGGTTTATTCAAGAAATTAGTATGATCTAAAATCTCAGCAACATTTCCACCACTGTGCATCCAAAGCTCCATATATCAGCTCGAGAATCATACCCACCACTTCTACGATTAGCAATTTCCGGAGCCATCCAATAAGAACTTCTCGAGCCAGGCTTCAAAGACTGGCTATCTTCCATAATAGACAAACCAAAACCAGCAAGTTTTATGTTTCCAAATTCGGTCACCAATATGTTTGCACATTTAAGATCTCTGTGAATCACATTACAACTATGAACATACTTCAGACCCTGCAAAATCTGTCGAGTATAATGAGAAACTTGGGATTCCATTAAAGGGTGATTAATTCTTGTATGCTTGTTCAAGGGTGCCATGGCTTACAAGCTCTAGAAAGATATAAAGCTTTTGTTTTTTATCCTTGTCTGTTCCATAATACTGAATTATGTTTTCATGATCCAAAAGTCTCAATAAAGCAATCTCCTTCTCAATAGAGCAAAGACGTTTCTAATCACTAAGTGAAACTTGCTTCACAGCAAAAAATATTCCATCTTCACTAGATCCTCTGTATACTGATGCGAATGACCCGCTTCCAAAATAAGATCACCCTTGTTCCAGTTCTTAATTGTACGTCTTCGTCTACTAATCTGCCAAGGATTTGGCATAATTGTTTTGCTTTTCACTTTGTCTTCTACCAATCCACAAGTGAACTGCTAGATATTAACTATTTTTGCAGGAAGAGAAAGATCTCAAAATCCGAGAGTTATCCCTGCTACTCAACAGCATCTACAAATGGTTTTAACTTTTGAGAGTTGGCTTGGGATAGTTATTTCAAGATTTTCCTTAAATACACCACTTGTGTATGGAAGGTTTTACTAATACCCATGTCTATCTTGTATATCATTAGATTTATCACGCACTACGCTGCATATAATAGCTATTTTTTTTTATAAAGATATTTAGATGCCGCAAGACTGTTTTTTTTTTTAAAAAAAAAAAACAAAAGAAATCTAATAATTTAGATTATAGTCTCAACCAATTAAATAAATTAGCTTTATTTAAATCATATAAAAAAATGGAACAATAACAAACAGAAAAAATATATATTAAAAAACCAAATACGATAACATGAAAAAAAATCTTTATTCAAGAGCAAAAAGACCATGTTGTTTATTTTTTGGTCAATTAAACATGGTAAGACGGAATAGGGTAAAAAAGAGACAAAAAAGATAACGTGAGTCAACCCGAGCTAACATGATAGACATGTAATTTAAACATTAAAGGTTGAGCTAATTTAGGTTAACCTGTCAAACTCATGTCTTAGGTCATGCGGTCAGGATAATCTGATAGAAAATGATTTTTAAGAAAACCACAAGGTTATTAAAAAAACAAAACAATGTCATTCGAGGATATTGAAAGAGAAAATAAGAAAAAAAAATAGCAACCCTTGTTAGCTTTTCAAACTCATGATCCGGGTTATCAAACTGAAAGCATTATACATGAAAAAATCATGAATCCCGATCCCCAAGAAAAGAAACATTGAAGGATGGAATTGAATAAATAAATAAATTACACTAAAAGATTCAAAATAAAAAATAGCAATTAAAATAATATTTTAATGAGGGTTAAACTTGAAATAAAAATAAAAAAACAAATTAGATGGCAACAATAAATTTTCAATTTGAGTGTTAAATTGAAAAGAATAAAAACATTAACAAAATAAAAAAAAATCAAAAAAATAAAGATTAAAATGATAAAAATAATACTCTATAAACTTGGATCGTAAGATGAAATAAAAAAAAAAAAACTGAGGTCAATCCTGTATCCAGATTTGCTGAGGTCAATCATCAAGCAAGGAAGATTATGGATAGACTGAGGTCAATCCTCAATCCAGATTTGCTGCTGATCTGAGCTAATAGCCAGTTTCCTTAAAGTATGAGCATCCTGATTAGTACATCTAGGAGAATAACCAGAAGATAAGGATTCAAAAAAAAGACCAGAAGATTATATGTCCTCGGCTGGCTGGCTAACCAACTTCATTGAGTACAGCTGGGAATGTTCAACAGCACAGAGTACAGATTCATCAAAACTAAAAGGTTGAACTCACAGATTTAGAATCCAAGTTCATAATACAACATATAAGATTTGAGAAAAAAATGTTGAAGGTTCATCTTTCACCGAACAGCAATTCGCTAAGATCAGGTTGGGTGCAAGATGATTCATTCACGAAAGGATGAGCTAAAAGCTCGGCAGCAGTTGGACGCTTATTTGGATCTGGCTGCAGGCATTTTTTGATGAAGTCCTTCGAAGTTTGTGAGAGAGAATCAGGAATAATAGGTCCTGTGCCCTTTCTAATTGCACGTTCTAAGGCCAAGGTATTGCTAGCATTATACTGTGGAGACTTTCGGGTCGACATTTCCACCACAACGCATCCAAGGCTCCATGTATCAGCTCGAAAATCATACCCGCCACTTTTAGGATTAGCAACTTCCGGAGCCATCCATAATGAACTTCTCGAGCCAGGCTTCAAAGACTGACCATCTTCCATACATTTCGACAGACCAAAATCAGCAAGTTTTATGTTTCCAAATTCGGTCACCAGTATGTTTGCACATTTAAGATCTCTATGAATCACATTACAACCATGAAGATACTTCAGACCTTGCAATATCTGTCGAGTATAATGAGAAACTTGGGATTCCTTAAAAGGGCAATTCTTATATGCTTGTTCAAGGGTGCCATGACTTACAAGCTCTAGAAACATATAAAGCATTTCTTCATCCCTGTCTGTTCCATAATACTGAATTATGTTTTCATGATCCAAGCGTTTCAATATAGCAATCTCGTTCCGGAGAAGGCCTAGACTTTTTTTATTACCAAGCGAAACTTCCTTCACAGCAAAAAATGATCCCTTTTCATCAGATCCTTTGTATACTGATCCGAAGGAACCTTTTCCAATAGGACCACCCTTTTCCCAATTTGTAATTGCTAGTCTTCGTCTACTAATCTGCCAAACATTTGGCACAATCGTTATGCTTTTCACTTTGTGTATACCAATCCACAAGTGAACTGCAAATTCAGCGCGTAACTGCTAGCAATAATAATTAAAAAAAAAATGATAAAATGGAATAGAAAAACTAGACCAACAGCTGGTTACCTTCAGTGCAAGAGAATTAACATCATTGTAGTGATTGCCCCTTGCAATTTCCTCTAGACACTGTAAAACAGAGTCTTGATACTCTGGATTGCTGGAGACATCAGCACCTTGTGGGGGGATGAAAATTAAGGAAAATAAAAGAGAAACCAACAAGAAGTATAAGAAGGACCTCATTTAGGGATAGATGCAACAAAACGTTAACGTTGAAATTCAAGATAAGGATGGCATACCTCCAATCTCCTCATTCTGAATTGGACTGTCTAGCTTTTTCAGTATTGTTTGAGGAATATTTTCTGTTAATCCTGACACTCCACTACAAAGGAAGAAAAAATTGGCAATAAGCACTAGGTCAAATCAAGTCAGGATAAAACATAAATGTTTCTCTTTACCATGACTCACGAGTATGGAACTCAATAATAGTGTCTGATAGTATTTTAAGACATAACACGTGATATGAAATCATCTCCAGGAATTGGTGTATTCTAAGAATAAAAATGAAAGTAAGATTACCCGATATATCGAGCACCATATCCAACAGAATGGGCTACTGCCTCAATAACCCGCCTCAAGGTCTGTACCAACCCTGTTTCATGCTGAGCAAAGGCGTCCGCATTATCTGGGAAAGAATAAGATGATGAACAGGCAGCTTGTGTGCTCGAAGAAGGCATTGAAGAAGACCAGGCGGGAGGACAAGAAGATCAAAAGAAAGCAATTGCGGAAGGATGAGAAAGGATCAACAGAAGTGGGGGTGGAAAAAGGGTGGAGGAGGAAGGAAAGACAGAGAAGTTGTTTCCCTATAATGTAATTGGGAAGGAATGTCGTCATTGTCATTGCTTTTTCAACTCTCTTTCCCAAACGAAAAAAGTGTTCTCGTCAAGAAAAAAAGAAGTGTCGTTATAAGTGCTAGGAAAATTGAAGGTTATATGAACAAGATGCTTGTGTTCTCATAGAAGGCATTGGAGGAGAACGGGCATGAGGACAAAGAAAGCTATGGCAGAAGTGGGGGACAAGAGTTTTACAAAACAGAAAGGTTGAACTCAGAATCTTTGAAAGGTCCACGTTTGTATTTGACAATGACATAGGATAGCAATGTTGTATTTGACAAAACTAAACGTTCCATGACTCCGTATCACATCATGTTAGCCTTGGAAAAACCTCCAAACATGACAGCTCTTTTCTGGGAGGCAAAACAAATCCAAGATCTTTCCTGTCATTGTCAAATAAAATGTTACTCTTCATTCAATTAAAACTTATATTCTCGATCTATTTTCCTATTTTTTATAACAAAAATGTTACTGTTCATTCAATTAAGCCTTTCCTAATTTCCAACATAACACTTTTTTTATTATTCGTCAACTAGAATGAGTTCAAATAGCAAGAAATATTTTTGTATTACAAGTTTTTACAAAAAGAAAAAACAAAACCATGTGTAATAATAGGAAAATGTGTTATGAACCTCTTCCTGACGCGAATGAACCTCTTCCAATAAGATCACCCCTTTCCCAAGTTGTAATTGCACGTCTTCGTAATCTGCCAACGATTTGGCATAATCATCATGCTTTTCACTTTTTCTATACCAATCCGCAAGTGAACTGTAAATTCAGCGCATTACTGCGAGTGAATTCCCACTGTGCAACTCAACAATTGTGTGTCTGATATTATTTTCAAGACATTACACATGATATGAAATCATCTCCAGGAATTGGAGCATTCTAAGAATACAAATGAAAGTAAGAGTAGCTATATATATATATATATATGGCTACTCTTACTTTCATTTGTATTCTTAGAATGCTCCAATTCCTGGAGATGATTTCATATCATGTGTGTGTGTGTGTGTGTGTGTGTGTATATATATATAGACATGGTGTCATTGTCAAAGACTGTACAGATCTGTTTGAGAGTTACCTTCCTGTGTGTTTCCTAGATCTTTCCTAGTGTTATATAGACATGGTGTCATTGTCAAAGACTGTACAAATTACATAGAACTTTCCAATTTGTCAAAGAATTGATTTAGGATAGGGAATAATATCAATCATATAAAAGTTTAAGTTTTTGAGTTGAGATGGTTATTTGATATAATATCAGAGCTTTGATGACCAAGCGGTCACGAGTTCGAATCTTACCATCTCTATTTATTTGATAAAAATTAAGCACAAGGTAATGTGGGTCTGTGCAAGTTTCAAGTCCAAAAAGCTTTCGCTTAAGAGAGTGTGTTAGAAAATAATATAAATTATATTTTGAAACCTCACCTAAAAACTAAAAACTTAAATTTTTGGATTGAATTAGTTTTGGATCATTTTATAGGCTTTCCGAGCACATTTTCTTCTTTACCATGATCAACACATCACCAGTGATATAATAGTCGATAACAAACAAATTAACGAAGATAAAATATCATAATCATTTATTAATAACAAGAAAAAAGAGTGCAATATTGAACTATTATCTTATTCGACTAAAGAATCACAGTTACAAGTGACTCCCGGAAAAGAGAGAGAAAGAAGAGGAAATGAGCTGAGAAAATCTTCGGTTTGGATTCTTTTTACTTACTCAGAGGTTAGTGTTCTTCACTCTCTCTCTTTCACATACACTTGATATATAAAAAGATGCAATCTTTTTTTAACTTTCTTGCTGGGTTTTGTTTTTTCTTTCTTTCTTTGTTGTGTTTGTTTACTTTGTTGAACTTTTGAAGATGGATTGAGGAAGTGGAAGAAGCTGAAATGCTTTTCAAATCCTTTTGTCTGAAATGCAGCACATTTGACTGTCAAGTTATTGCTTGGGTAATAAATTTTGTCTCTTTTAGTGATCTTGAACTGATAATGAGAACGTCATGGTGTTAATCAAATTAAATTGAATATATGAAACCATGAAAGACTCGTGATCTTAAATTTGGGACCTTGGTCAAGTTATAGAGACACTAGTTCAACCAAATTGGTCTTACAGTTCCATGATTGAACAATTTTTCATGGAGACCAGGATGGAAAGAAAACCATGAAGACATTGTCTGGCCAGGAGGTGCCTTCTCTGTATCCATTTTATGGTTGCTCCATTTCGCCTCTTCCAACATGGTTTAAGTGTAAGTACTACTCTCTCAATGTAAGAAAACCATGAAGAAATTGTTAGCAAATTGAATAAGTGGTAAGTACTACTCTCTCAATGATAAATAAATAATTATGTGATCATATGTTAAATTGGAGGAAAACAATATGTCTTCTGACAAATATTTTTATTATTAGTAGTATCTTTAATCGAATTTTAACTTTCAACCACACACAAATTATATATATTACTTATACGTATTTTTTCAACTAAATTCACTAAAAAAAGTCACTCCTAAAATTATGAATTAAAAAACTAAAATATAGTATTAATTCTAATTAATATGATTATAATTCTGAATAGCAAGGTTTCTATTGCTAAAGAGAGAGTTAAATAATCTAAAAAAAACAAAAAAAAACGTTTGAATCTTAGATTATTTGTAATTTAGCACTCTCTATTGCTAAAGAGAGTGCTAAATTACAAATATCTCACGCAGGATTGCATTTAATGGTTATTACATTTGCATTTCAATCTCAGAACTTCATTAACGGAACTGTTTTTGTCATCTCTTGCAAAAGCTTGTATTTGATGATATGAACTTTCATCGGGATGACAAAGATCTTCAAAATCCGAGAGTTATCCTCAGTTCAACTTTACTATAAAGTTTTCTGATCTTTTTTAGAATATCCGTACGTATGGAGTTTTTTAGAATCCATTGGGGCGGAGCTTTTTACGGGGCTAAGATGGGCTGTAGTCCATAACCAAATATGGAATATAGTTCTTGCTTTTTGTGTTAGATTTTTGGTTAAATGTAACATCCTATCAGTGGTTAGATTTATTTCTCTTATCCCCACGTAAAACTAGAGTCCACAGCTACAAGATAACAAGTATAAAGAATAGAAGCTATTCCACAGAGGAAACATTTCAAATAGAATATGATTCATATTTGCATGCAAAACACCAATTACTAAACAATCAAAAAAAAAATACAAATTTACGTGTGTTCGAGCAATAAAAACATAATGAAATTTCTATTTAGTTATTTTTTACAAAATTAACAACCATTATCAATCTTATTAGTGCTTCTCCATAACATTATATTGAGTCACATTATACTCAGGTTATAGAAATTGCACATATGATAGCTACTGGAGAACATGAGACTAGTAGAGAGGCTAATCAAATCGGTAATTTACATCGAAGTGGAACTACTGGCTGGAGTTCTCATTTTGATTCTATTTGCAGCTTAATAGATATGTATGGTACAACTATTACCGTGTTTGAAAGTATGGTTCAAGAAGAATCTTCTAACTCTATACGTGGAGAAGCTAATGGTTGTTTGATTGTGATGAAATCTTTTGAATTTATATTCATCTTATATTTGATGTATAAAATAATAGGGATTGTTGATTTACTTTGTCAAGTTTTGCAACAAAAATCTCTTGATATCTTAAATGTAATTAAAACTTTATTGTTAACTTGACAAATTTACATATTCGTGTGAATAATTAATCTTAAAAATAATTTATATGTATTTATATCTTAGCCCAAGACAGGAAAAATTCCTGGCTCTGCTCCGGCAAGGATGAAATGAATTCCTCCCATTTAAAGTCTAGAACATGATAGCTGCAGGGTGACAGGGGAAACTACAGTCGTGTTTCTTATTTTTTAAAGTAATTTTTATTAAATAAATATTAAACTGATTTTTTATATTTTTTTAAATTATTTTTAACATTAACATGTAAAAATAATCCAAAAACACAAAAAAAATAATTAATTTCAAGCAAAAATATTTTTAAAAAATCACAAAATTTTAACATTAACATGTAAAAATAATCCAAAAACACAAAAAAATTAATTAATTTCAAGCAAAAATATTTTTAAAAAATCACAAAAATTTAACATTAACATGTAAATATAATCCAAAAACACAAAAAAAAAAATAATTAATTTCAAGCAAAAATATTTTTTAAAAATCACAAAAATTTAACATTAACATGTAAAAATAATCCAAAAACACAAAAAAAATTAATTTCAAGCAAAAATATTTTTTAAAAATCACAAAAATTTAACATTAACATGTAAAAATAATCCAAAAACACAAAAAAAATTAATTTCAAGCAAAAATATTTTTTAAAAATCACAAAAATTTAACATTAACATGTAAAAATAATCCAAAAACACAAAAAAAAAAAATTAATTTCAAGAAAAAATATTTTTAAAAAATCACAAAAATTTAACATTAACATGTAAAAATAATCCAAAAACATTAAAAAAAAATTAATTTCAAGCAAAAATATTTTTTAAAAATCACGAAATGCATTTTCTACTATAAAAACATGTCAGCCTTAGAAAAACCTCCACACATAACTTCAAGGAGTGTAGTTTAACTGGTTAGGCTTTAGGTTTGCTCTCTAGAAGTCACCAATTCGAGTATCACAAACCTCAAGTGATACGATTTAGCCTTGTGATATGATCCAAGTTAGGTCAGATTCAAATTTTGGTGTAAAAAGCGCAACAGTCCAGGTTTACAGCAATAGTTATAATTCTCAATTCAACTGTTGGATCGAGCTAAAATTTTATGTAGAATCTCCAGACATGTTGTCCTACTATGGGTTAAGATTTCAGGTCAATCGGAGTTTGGGAAGACACCACAATACTGGTCAACAGAGGCTGTATGGATTTTGTTATTTACTTCCATTTGACTTGTAAACTTTCTATTTGGTTAGAATTCTTTTCCTACAAGGATGTGGCAGCTGGTTATGAGAATTTTCTAGTTTCACAAGGATCTTTAATAAGCTACAATATAATCTCCAAGTGTGACAATGATTCATTAATGTTTCAGAATCCTTTTCTTATAAGGATTCCTTATTCATCCTAGCTACACAAGGAAAGAAGAGCTGGTGCTATTTAATGACAAATTAGTTATTTTTATTAATTTATTTTGTTAGCTACAGCCCAAGGCTTGTTTGGGCTTACTTAATACTTTGTTTTCAATTAGCTACAATCTTGTAGGAGACCATATTCTTAATTAATGATTGCCTGTTTTGTGTTTCAAGAATATTTATTTTCTTGATTGGCATCCTACTCTAATTAAGTACTTATTTTTCCCTATCCTCACACTGCTAAATCTCCCTCCCTTGATCTCCATGTGCTGCACTTTCTCATTTCTAGCCGGAATGAGCAATTTCATGATAATACCTTCTTCTATTATTCAGTAGAATAGAGGTAGTGGCACCTCGCAATAGAGACATGTATACATGCTGATTCAACTGGCATCACCAAGGCCTGCACCATTTATATGCTGAGCTAAGTAGTCTGAATAATGTTGCAAGCAATAGGTATGCTATGCGAGTGTGACTTGCATCATCATCATGGTGAGGCATTGTTTTGATTCTTCTATGCTTTTGGGTTTTGACATCTCAATTTCCGATAGGTTCATGATGGCAAGCTCCTCTGGCGAACAAGTTCATTCAAACAGAAATTATAGGTGTTTGCTAGCTGAAACTTTTGATGGACAAGAAACAGCAGCTGATGAACTATCTGATAATTTGGATGGAAGTGATAACATAATTCAGGAATCTATTCAAGATTTTCCACTTATCTTGGAGCCATTTGAACCATTTATTGGGACGGAGTTTGAATCAGAAGAGGATGCTAGAGAATTTTATGAGTTGTACGGCGGGCGAATGGGCAAAATACCACCTCGCCACTCACACAGGATTGCATTTAATGAGGCATGTTTCAAGATTAATTTTGTATGGTATGGTTATTACATTTGCATTTCAATCTTAGAACTTCATTAACGGGACTGTTTTTGTCATCTCTTGCAAAAGCTTGTATTTGATTATATGAACTTTCATCAGGATGAGAAAGATCTTCAAAATCCGAGAGTTATCCTCAGAGCTGCATCGTGAGAAAAAGAAATCCGCTGCTTATCAACAGCATCTACAGATGGTTTTAACATGTATCGAGGAGAACACAACGTCTATCCCTTAAGGCTGAAGTTGTGGCTAACAAAGAGAAAGAACTTGAGTCTGAAGAGCCAGAAGATTCAGATTCTGATTGGGATTATAGCTGAGAATTTCTGGTAGCATCTGCAGCCAACTGATTCTGGTTTTGCTTGACAAATTACAGATGGATAACCTCATTTTAGAACTTTGCTTTCGTGAAGATAACTGTTGCTAGCTACATGCAAGATTGTTCATGCCATTCAAACCTCTAGACCCAATTGTAATGTAAATTTGCTCTATTAATCTCTTCAACAGCAAGGTTCGATTGGATTCGTAAGAAAAGGCTGGTTTTGGAACTGCTGTACACTGAGATTACTAGCTGAAAGCATGACAAACTTTTAATAGCTGATAATGATTTAGGAAAACCATGCATCTGGATTTTAAGCAGATCACTGATCGATAAATCAAGATTTAATTCTGGGCTACGAGTTTCCACTGAAATGAATTCCTCCCATTTAAAGTGCAGAAGGTGAAAGGGGAAACTAGGATATCGTTATACCTGAGCTTATCGAACTCAGAGTCAACTAATTAAACTTTTGAGATTTGGCTTGGGATAGTTATCTTGGTTTCAATAATTTTCCTTTAATACACCACTTGTGCATGGAAGGTTTTACTAATACCCATGACTATCTTGCAAAGAATGTTTAGAACTATGCTACTAGGAGTGGTGGTTCAAAATATTTTTTTTTTAGAAAAATACATTAAAATAAAATTTTTTATTTTTTAAAAAATTATTTTTGACATTAGCACATTAAAACGATCTAAAAACATTAAAAAAATATTTTAAACAAAAAAAATTCAAAACTTTTGGTTAGATTGGACTCGTGTTACACTACAAATTCGTGCTATTTTTATATAAAATATTTAGACATCACAATCATGTTTTTTTTTTTAAATCCAATAACCTGGGTTATAGTCTCAGCTAACTAAATAAGTTAGCTTTATAACAAATGGAAAAAAACATAGAAAAAAACGATCATGATAACTTGAAAAAAAACCTTTATCCAAGAATAGAAAGACGATGTTATTTATATTTTAGCTAATTAAATATGGTATGATGAAATAAAGTAAAAAAAAAAAGATAAAAAAACAATGTGAGCCAACCTGAGATAACATGATAGACATGTAATATGATAGTCTAGAATAACATGCCAAACCACAATGCCATTTAAGAAAAAAAAATGACATTCGATGATATCAAAAAAGAAAATAACACAAAAATAGATGTCAATTCCTATTAACTTTTCAAACTTGTGATCCAGGTCATCAGACCGAAAGCATTATTTATGAAAAAATCATGAAGCCCAGTCCCCAAGAAATGAAACGTTGAAGGATGAAATCAAGTAAATAAATAAATTACAATAAAAGATTCAAAATTAAAAAATTAAAATTAAAAGAATATGGGTTAAAATAGAAATAAAAGAACAAATTAGAGGACAACAACAAACTTTTAATTTGAGGGTTAAAATGAAAAGAATAAAAACATTAACAAAAGAAAAAAAAATATTAAAAGAATGATGATCAAAATGATAAAAATAATTTACTATAAAGTTGGATTGGAGAATGAAATTAAAAAAATATATAAAAGGGCCAAGGAAAAAAAATCAAGAATCAAAAGAAGACTAGATCGAAAACATAAATACATGACAAAATTACAATTAAAGGACTAAATTAAAAAGAAATAAAACTTTCATAAAAAAGCTAAGGATAAAAATTAAAAATCAAAAGAAAGAGGACCGAAGCCAAAAAAGTTTAAACAAATAGGACAAACCTACAATTTGAGAAGGAGGAGAGAGAGAGAAAAAAAATTCCACCAGCTACAAACATCTCGACCGCCAACTATATGTGTCGCAACATGAAAAAAAAAACATTGTGGCACATCTAATGCCATGGCAGAAGGGAAGGTTGAATCACTGAGAGCCGCCACACAAGTCGTATGAATTACGCAAGCGCTAACAACTTTTAAAATTTTAATATTATTTAATTTATATTAAAAGACTATATATCCTCAACAAAAGAGCAAGTAACAAAAAAAAAATAATATGAAAAGACATTAAAGACCCTTAGTTAAAGGGTTTTTTTTTGTTTTTTTTTTTAACTATGATAGCAATTAAGTAATTTTATTGAACATTCATAAATAAAAAGATTATAATACCCTCAACAAAACACAGTAAATAATAAAAAAAACCAAACTTGATATGTCATTAAAAAACACTTCACGGAAGGCTTTTTTATTTTCTCCAAGAGCATTTAAGTATTTTTACCGTGTATTTAAGAGGAAAAAATTTAACTGACCATAGACACCAAGCATATATTCTTTGATTTAAAAGTTGTTTTAGTATTTTCACTGTTAAACAAATAAAAATAAAAAACCTCTAAAAATTAGGCTAATTATAACAAAAGCTAAATCATACGGGAAAAAAAATTAATTATAAAAAAAAACTAAATCATGTAGGGAAAACACTGTAACTTTTCTCATAAAATATTGTGGATTGCTATAATGTATCCTCACATTATTTTTTTTTTACACAGTTTTTTTTATTTTCCTTTTCTTTTTATTTTTTGTAATGATTTTTTAAAAAAATTATTTTTGTTGATTTTATTTTTTTTAATATTGAGATATTGAGAATTTAGTTTTGTAATTTTTTTCCTTTTTATTTTGTTTTTCTATTAGGCTAGTGTAGTTTGCAGGTTTGTCGAGGTAACCTAGGTTGCCTCAGTTTATGAATTTGGAGGGTTTTTTTTTTAATTGAACTTAACTTTTTTATAGTCTATTTTTTTATATTGTTAAAAAAATAATTTTAGAGAAAAATCATGTTATTAAACTTTATGAAGTAAGAAAAATTAAAGGAAGTCAGAGAAACTATTGTTCACTCAACACTTGTTGCACTGTGGATTACAATAGTAATCCACATTCCACAATGTTTTGCTTTCTTTTTCTTTTTTTTTTTTTAATTTTTGTTATGATTTTTTTTCAAATATATTTTGTCAATTTCATCTTTTAAAATTCACATTGTTAATAGCTTCTTTTTCATTTTTCCTTTTTCAAAATTCAAAATTTTTACTTAGAAAAGAAAGGTGAAACTCATTCCATTGATTTATTTGATTTCTTGTTGAGGAAGGTGAGATCATCAATGTTATGTTGTTTTGTTTTGGCTTCTTATGAGAATGAGAGTGTTAACTAACTCACATAAAAAAGATTTTGTCGAAGAATTAAGAACCTGGTTTTCAAGTTCCTAATGTATATGCTAGTATTCAAGATGAAAACGGTTTGCGAGAAAATGTGCTATTTGAAGTGCTTGAGATCGCAGCTGCAGCAGTCATATGGTTACCTATTCTTCTTTCTTGTGAATCTTTTTGTCAGCTTGAATGCTTAATGTTCTGGCTTTGTCACTGTTAAATAATATTTATGTAGTCTTATTTATTAAGGGTAGAATAATACTTTCAATTTAACCTATATATACTTTGTTTGTATTTAGGTTAAGACTAAGGACTCATAATAGACATATTATTCAGAATTCTAGCCTCCTTTTTGTGTTTGAGCTTAATTATTTTAACATGGTATCAGAGCTGGTTTTATGGAACGAGGCTTAATCCCGAACACAGCTTCGCGGATCCAACTGAGATTTTGTCTTCCGCTTCTGCAAAATTTGATATTTCGTCAGTTTCTGCAATTATTTTGGTATTTCGTCTTCCCTTCAGCTTCTGCAATTTGGTATTTGTGTTCAGTTTCTGCAAATTTGTTCTGTGTTTTGGAGTAATCGTATAATTTTGAGAAGATATTTGTTTAGTTTCTGCAATCTCTATTCAGTTTCTGCAATTTGGTATTTTGTTTTCCGCTGCTTTTGCA
>Ga0325410_1000204_pt1 | contig 58431 bp, 46 predicted proteins | sample PopdelMetagenome_16_FD_206182 | JGI IMG/M metagenome (GOLD analysis project Ga0325410, IMG submission 206182) | Populus deltoides microbial communities from Bellville, Georgia, United States - Xylem-PdIQD-R3 | ecosystem: Host-associated > Plants > Phyllosphere > Stem > Wood/Secondary xylem... | reverse complement strand
TTGAGATTATGTAAAATAGAAAGAAAAATGTTGTGAGATATCAGTACGTCGTCTCAAAGCAGAGATTGCTTTGTCGTGAATCATATCAATGGAGCTTGTTGATGACACTTTTTTCGAGCAGTTTAATGTTTACAAATCCTAGTCTTGGATAATTTGCATGTGTAATACATGATGTTTTTTAAAAAGTATTTTTTTTTGCAGGAAAATATATTGAAATGATTATTTTCACTGTTTTTTTATTTTTGTTTTGAGATGAATTGTTGATTTGGGGCTAAACTCAAGTTAGGTTAGGGAAAAAAACCTAGATTTATTTTAACAACTTTGCCTTGGTTTTAGATTTTTTTTTTAAAAAAAAAACCTTAGATTGAACAGCAACTTAAGTCTTGGACTGGATCGGTCATTTTTTTGAACAATGTGTAATTCAAGCTTTAGGGCTTTAAACAGCAACTTAAGTCTTGGACTGCAATTGGTCATTTATAAATATATTAAAATAATATTTTTTATTTTTTAAAAATTATTTTTAAAATTAGTATGTTAAAACAATTTGAAAATATAAAAATAATTTATTTTTAATAAAAATGAAATTGAAATTTTTTTTGAAACACGAATTTTTAATATGAACTTATAGAAACCTCAATTTGCTCCCGTGTACTCATTCCCAATTGTGTCCCAATTTTATCAATCGGGCTCCAAATGTTTTCCACCGTTCTAAACCGAGTCCTTTCATCAATTTTTTGCTAATGTTTTCCTTTATAATTTGAACATGCAATGAAACAGCATCATTTTGAAGAAAATTTGACCCAAAAAAGTTAATGAACAATGACAGATGGACCTAGTTGAGAACTGTCTGAAACATTTGGGACCAAATTAAGTTGAGGTTTCCCTGTAATCTTCTTGCAACACTCTTGTTTTTGGCTATGGAGACCAACAAGCAGTTCTACATGTTCAAAAGCACGTTAAGGGAGTGTAACCATGCCAGTGCTTGAAAGAGTTGAGGGCAGGCCTATTCCCTGCAACCGGGGAAGGCTTCTGAGGTTTTTTGTACTGTATTCTATAGATGTCTTGATTGCTCCACAGAAATGCAGTAATTTTTTTATATATAAAATTTCAAAAATTATTGTTGCACACGTACATGATTTCCAATGTCTGGTTTTTCTCATGTCATCTTCATCTTCCTGGTCACTCAAACCAAGATCAGCAAGCAACTCTTCTAGTGGAATAGAAGGCATCTTCCCCACAAGTAGCGATAGAAGCTATCTCTGAAGGCTGATAGTCTCTCTCATGATAGAGTGGTATATTGAACCTCATGTCAGGGTTCTCCTCCAGATCCCTCGCATTGTTCATACTATGAATTCATCTTCTCTTGGTCAAATCTACCTTTGGAGTCACCAACTTCCATGTTGAGGGACCTCAGCTTCCAAGAACAGGCTTCCCGCATTTTCTCTGCCCCTTCTCTTCGTAGCTCCTTTATTAAATTTGCTTTTGAAAGGAATAAGCCCTCGTGCTTATCCATTTCAGCATCATTACAAACAATTAGACCAAGAGCATTAGCATGATGTTGATATATTGTTGAGAGTAACAAGTGTGAGAGGAGCCTAATTGAAACCATCACAAGAGATAGAAGACATAATTGTAGTTTTCCCCTTTTAATTTTCTTTTCTTCCTTCCTTGCACTCTCGCTTAAAAAAACAAATATAAAAAGGAACCGACATTCGATACCTATCCGAATCTGTCCTTGTCTCTCAAGATCTCTCCTCTGTCTTGAGAAAGATCTCCATACAATCTCTACACCCATAATTTCCCTCTTCACCTTCTCCGTTAAGCTTATTATCCCTCTAGAGCTATAAGTACGTGCACATAGAAATATACGGAGGACGATGGTAAGGTCACCAGGGAAGCAAAAATCAACAAAACTGGTGATACTTTGTGTGGTTTTATTAGGGTTTGGCCTGATTGCTGATTATTTGTGGGCTTCTTCTCCACATTTCGCTTCTTCTTCTTATTTATCCAATTGGGTTCCTGCTGATAATTCTCAATCCAATGTAATTATTCCAAAACAAGAACCGCATCATGCTGACACTAAACCCCCAAAAATAAAGGTACAATCTTTTTTGCTTTATTTACACTTTTAGCACTGCCCATTTAAGTTTTTTGCAGTTTTGGAGCTTAGTTTTGTGTTTATGAGAGTAATGTGGGAAAAAGTTGAATGCTTTGTTGTTTATTGCTGTTGTTATGTATAGGTGGAAGCTGATAAAGCTACAAGCTTTTTGGTTCAATTTAGATTTATAATGTAACCCATTTAAGTAATCTCCATTTACTTTGTGTTTATAGTGAAATTTCGGATGTTTAGGAAAGAATTACGAATAGTTGTTTGTTTGTTTATATATGTGTGTAGGCAGATGGTGTCCATGATCGAACCTTATCGGCTACATTTGCTGATTTGCCTGCACCGGAACTGAAATGGGAGAAAATGGCTAATGCACCTGTGCCTCGTCTAGATGGGGCTGCGATACAGATTAAGGATCTTCTATACGTTTTTGCTGGATATGGAACGATTGATCTTGTGAGAAACCTTTTCTAGCTCTTGTACTATTTTTATTCTCTATGGTTTGACTTTATGTGTATGTGTTTCGCTAATTTTTTTTTAAATGCCAATCTCTTGGGATTAACAGGTGCATTCACATGTTGATATTTACAATTTTACGGCTAATACATGGGGACGGAGATTTGATATGCCTAAAGAAATGGCTCATTCACATTTGGGAATGGTCACAGATGGGAGATACATTTATGTTGTCACTGGACAATATGGCCCACAATGCAGAGGACCTACAGCTCGTAATTTTGTGCTAGATACCAAGACAAAGCAATGGCGGGACTTGCCACCTTTACCAGTTCCTAGGTATGTGCCTGTGTCAAAATAGTTTAAAATGAACTTAAAATAGGATGCAAGAACATCAGCTGGTTTTGCAATAGCAGTATTTGATTATTTTTTAATTTTGCTTCGAGAAACTGATTGCCTTGTGCTGTTTGCATAGTCATCTGCCTTATCTCTGTGGTTCTTATTCTGAATTGAAATGCTATGTGTCAGTGTTGGCATTGTGCTGTTTAAATATTTGAACTTTGAAGCCAAAATTAGTTCATGCTCTGTATTTTTTTTATTCTGCACTTTGATAAAGAGATTTGAACTTTAATGTAATAACACTCAGATATGCACCAGCAACTCAACTTTGGAGAGGTAGACTCCATGTGATGGGTGGCAGCAAGGAAAATCGGCACACTCCAGCATTAGAGCATTGGAGTCTTGCTGTAAAGGATGGGAAAGCATTGGAAAAGGAATGGAGGCCTGAAATACCCATTCCTCGTGGAGGACCTCATCGGTTTGTGGCCAATCCTAGTCTTATTATTTCATCATTTAGCTATCTTGTTTGATTTGAAATGAATTCTCAATAGGCTATTACAGTTTCACAAATAAAACATTTTATCATTGATAGTGTTGTTGCCAAACCAAATGGTCACAGTGAAATGACCATAGGGGAAATAGCTCATGATTGAAACTTCTACATGTTATAATTTTTTGTGTTTATGCAGCGCTTGTGTCGTGGTTAGTGATCGACTGCTCATTATTGGTGGTCAGGAAGGTGATTTTATGGCCAAGCCTGGATCACCTATTTTCAAATGCTCTCGTAGGAATGAGGTATGCTGATTAATATTATTTTTATCGATAATCCTATTTGACAGCTTTTATAGACTGCATCAACATTTTCTACCCAAGCTTTAAGTGGCCCCCTAGAGCTTTTCTGAGTTTTTTGGGTTGCATTTGATAAGAAGAAAATACGAGAGTCAAACATCATTATTCTGTCATTTTTACATGAAATCAAATATAGTATGAAACAGAAAATAAAAACATGATCCTGTTTATCTTTGATTTGATAACTATCCTGTATTATAAAGCTTTACAAGTATGTTTCAACTACGCTTGATCTCCTTTATTTGAATAACTAACCCCGAGACCTAATGTTTAGATTTTTTAAATAACTTATAAGGTCTATTTATCACAGAAAAAGTACCACAGTTATGTTGTAACTTGGAGAAATTTGTCTTCACTTCCCCTTCTCTCTTTCCCTCTGCTTTTATTTAATGGTCTTGGCTCATTTCAGATAGTATATGATGAGGTCCACATGCTGGATGATGAGATGAAGTGGAAACCTTTACCTCCTATGCCGAAGCCTGATTCTCATATTGAATTTGCTTGGGCGATTGTTAATAATTCCATAGTTATTGCTGGAGGCACCACAGAAAAACACCCTACAACTAAAAAGATGGTCCTGGTTGGTGAAGTTTTCCGGTTCAACTTAGACACACTGGTATGAGTTTTATGTTTCTTATGTGCTTCCAAACTAGTTTGGCATCAAGGCACGGTTCTTGTTATTTTATGTGCTCCCAAACATAATTTACATAACCCAACATATTTCTACACATCACAGCACCTGCAATTTGCACACACAGCCCTAGGCATAATCTGGGATGGGTTTTGTACGTTATCTTACATATCTCTAGATATCACGTATAAAATGCTTGTGCATACACACAAAGATGCACATGGGCATTTCTTGTCTGGTTGCTGCCATTGGAAGGTTATTGGCTTACTGCTGTCTAGTTGCTTTCATCTGCCAATTTTGAACATTTTTTAAAACATTGGATTGAAATTCTCCGAAGATTTGATGACCTGTGAAGACCAAGGTATGCATTTTCTATTTCTTAAATCTTATGCTTTATCCCTTTTCCCTTGTGGAAGACTTTGTACAAGAATAGTCCAATAATTAGTTGAGATTTTTGTGAGCTGACAGTCAAGAAACTTTAGATTTAATTTATAGTTAAAATGTAGAGATTGGTTTGGTTAATCATAGCATAGTACTATGCTTGGAAGTGAATTTGTTCAGACAGCTGAAGATTTTCAGAATACCTCAAAAGTATTGTCATAGTGGTGTGGTTTTTCCGTTATTCTTGTGACCTCAGAAGGAAGTGAGAGATTTCTCCCCTTGTTTCATTATTCTGGCCACTGTTACCTGAACCTGACTGGCCTATCAAGCTTTCTTGACCAAGAATAGGAATGAATTAGTATTGGTTCAGGTGAATACCAAAACCTAGAAGTGATAAGAACCTGATCAATTTCACCATTAGTTGTGTGGCAGTTTCAACCATGCCATGTGCTTATGTCTCCCAAAACTCCATTAGAAGTCTGCCAGATTTGATGTTAATGCCTGTTCCAGAACCTGACAAGCTCGAGTCTTATCAGTGCAGCCACAATAATACACGATAGTGAATAACTAGTTTCACTCTTTTTTTTTTGTTGCATTAAAACTGTCCCCTCTTTTCTTTTTTCTCCAAAGAAGATCAATTTCTGTTACAATGGATGGTATTATATAATTTTTGTAATTCATAAATGTCTGCAGACATGGTCAGTGATCGGAAAACTTCCATATCGTGTCAAAACTACTCTGGTTGGGTTCTGGAATGGATGGTTGTACTTCACATCAGGACAGCGAGATAGAGGACCAGATGATCCAGCACCAAAAAAAGTCATTGCAGATATGTGGAGAACCAAACTGAGATTGAACTCATGACCGAGATATCTGTTTCTTCTTTGCTAGGATAGCCATCCCCATCAAGTCAAATATTTATCTGTACCATTCTTTTACTCCATTTTTTTGTGTTTTGTTTTAGTCAACATTTTTTTGTTCCCTAGTGTAAGTAAAAGAGGGGAGGGGAGTATCAATTATTCCCAATGTGCTGTATCACCTGATACTATACTTTACTGTAACATGGAAAGTGCATATTAGATTTTATATCCTGGAAAAACAATAAAAATGTGTTCTCTCTACAATTCTGTTCTGTTGTTATTCTCCATAGAAATTGCCATGAACTTGTCAATCCCACCTTTGGCTTGAAAATTTTCGTGAATGCAAGCATTTGATGATCGTGCACCTTTCTCTTTTCAACTGTCCTAAATGCGAGTCTTTGAAGATGTGAGATTGAAGCAAGGTTGTTTGGTGATCCAAGTAAAGCGTTGATGATTAAGATATATCACGAGGGTTAGCAGTTAGCAGTTAGCACAAGTGATGAAGACTTGGCATGGTGTATGGGGAGGTACTGGTTTAAGAATTCATTTAACATGATTTTTGAACTATAATTCTTGACTTTAAATTATAATTTAAAAGTTGTTTTTCATAAATAACTTATGATAAAAATAAGTTATGACGACTATAAGTTAGAAATGTATTTAGTAAAAATGGGTTTTTTAAAGAATAAATGTAGTATAAGTTAAAATTTAAAAATCTCAACTTTTAATTAAATCAAGATTTGGCTTAATTTTGTAACATGCTTTTGATTTAAGTAACCAAATTATTTATTATTTTTTTTGGGTAAAAAATCATATCAAATATAACTCTAGACCTGTTCTTTGATATCTTGCAAGTTTACAGCTCTAGTTTGTCAACAGAACATGGGATTTCTTTCTAAAGAAACTTAAAGAGGCTCTTTTCAGCCGCCAGATGGTATGGCCTGAAACAATCAGTCCCAAGGCAGTGACTTTAATTAGATCATTTTCTTGGTCCTTACGATTTGTCTAAAATATAGACATTGTCTAGCATTATTCATATTTCTTCATGAAACATGTACAAACCAAATAATAATTGAGCTACGTGAGAGGCTATCATGTATAGGACTAAGCATAGTGAGCGATCATTCTGAAAATACTGTTGTTGTGGTAACTTAGCACCTTACTATATCTGTTTCCAGCTCCAATTTGACCAAAAAGAGCTCCCCATCAAACCTCAACCCATATGCTTCGGCAGGCTGAAGTAAGCCATCCACCATTCCACCAAAAACGTACAAGCGACACCCTGAATGATCCGCACAGGCTCGATGGAATGATCTGCGGTAGGGTTTATAACCCTTTGCCTTGAGCATTTTCCAAATATTATTTGCCTGCAATCCCCTTGAGTTTAATGGAGACTGCGCTTTATTTGATGGGATCTTACTAACATCCAATACCCAAAAATCGTCCTTCCTGTGCCGCTGTGAATCTTCACCTCCATAGATTAGCAGCCGACCTCCCAAAATCAGTGTGGCTGAGTGGCCGACTCGTGGGAGGGAGACTCCTGCAGGTATGTCTTGCAAATTATAGAGAATCTGTATCCACTTGAGTTCAACCTCAGACACTTGCAAGAGCCAGACATCATGCAGCACATCATACCCTGAACCTCTTCCTCCAAATAGAACAATTCCTGTTCCTTCGATGCATGTTAATGTGTGTCCTGAACGAGCTGGAGGTGATGGATGAATCACCAGCTCCCTCCATGTTCCAGAACAGAAATTTTCTGAAAGTTCTAGAATCCAAGGGTCTCCCATTCTAAGGCCGTACAATCCAATCCCTCCATGGATGACCATTGTACTTTTATCAATGCAGCAAGCAGCATGAGCCCCACGGGGAGGTGGTGCTATGGATCTCACATCAAGCAGCCTCCATGACAAAGTTATACCAAGGTTCTCACTGACCACTACTTTCCCCACCCATGTATCATTTTGACGAATCCCACGATCATTAATTCCTCCAAAGAGCACCAGATAATCGCCAATGACGATGCATGTATGCCCAAATCTCCCGTTTGGAATTCCTGAATTAACTTTCTGCCACTTCAGCGTCCTTTGAAAATCATTACCGATGTATGCCACCCATGTATCATCGAGATCTCGCCCTGTGAAGAAGACCAACATAGTAAAACAAGAAATGCTTATACACCAAACCACTTTGACATAAACAGGTAAAAAACTATATGCAGAACTGCTTCAGAACAATGGAGAGAATGCCAGCCCTTCTTATCGGTGGTGATTGTTCAATTATTGTCCATTTTCACTGGTATAATTTCCCATGGGGCTTGCGGAAAATGAATCAATCATCCTTCCACTATATAATTATAGCTCAAGCGGCTAATAAATCCTGCATTATATCAACAAAGAGGCATTGATGGGATTCGTTTTTCATTTCACTGTGCAGAAGGCGAAAACGGATGCTCAGATGGATTTGCCTCTGAAATCTACACCTTCACTGGTTGCAGGTACTTTAAGTTCAAAGATGATGCTAATTGTCCTACATCAGGACTCTTCTCATGGAAATAAAGATGTTCTACTGAAAGTTTATGCTTCTGATTGCTGGTTCTATTAAATTTTACTGGGATGGGGCATGCTCTTAATTGTCCCACTGGAAAAGTAGCAGCAACAAAACATTGTGGAATAAGAATATGATTGCAGCAATACAGTATCCGAGTTGCTAAACTTCAAGGAGGGCGCTCTACAAGAGGTGGGCAATTGCATTGCAGCAAGCCACCAAGGAACTAAACATATTATCGCTTGACAGTATCTTAAATGTTAAGATCTTGATGCTAAATTAAGCAGAGGAGCCTGCTGTAGGCTATAATGCGGCACAGACAAATGTACTTAAATTTGAAAAAAACAAATGCTACTATTTGATAATGTAGAGGAATAGATTGAACTGTTGCCAACCAGAAATTTAAGATGCATGATTTAACTGTCGCCATCTCATACCCACCTACCTCAATTCACACAACTTATGCTCAATTTCAAACTTACTAATACATTGAAGCCATGACCATGAAGCAAGAAGATTCTCAAGCCATGGAAACCCTAATCCGTGGTTAGTTGAATCAGGAACACTAAACAACTGAAAGGAAAAACTAAGGGTCTGACATGAACCAATATAGACATTCCTTCAGCATCCTTAACCAGCAAATCAAACAGTGAAGCATCACATACACACATGGGCACATTTAAGACACAGAATGATTAAAAAAAAAAGACAAAGAAACTACCATTCAAATCAAAGAACATACGGTTTATGAATCATAACAACTAATCAAAGAAAAGATAGACTAACCTCCTTCACAGCCACCACCAAACAAGACCAGGCAATCAGATACAAAGTTAAGACAGTGAGAAGCCCTGGGAGTTGGAAGCATCAATTCACTATCTGGGTCGGACAGTTTATGGCAAGAAACTGAGTCAAGCTGAGACACCTGCTTGTATAGCCTCGTCCATGGCAACTGCTGATTGTTTTTGGTATTGATAGAAGACTTGAGGGCATCCACAGATGTGGACCCCCACTCCCTCCTGCATATGGACTCCCACAGTGTATCAGAACTTGTTAAGGACCTGAACCTTTTGCAAGTCCTGGCAAAGGAGATGAGTGAATCTATAGGAAGCAGAAGCAAGATTGTGAAGAGATGGTCTTGAGCTAGCTTAACAATTGGCGACGACGATCCAATGTTGCTGCTAGTAGTACTAGTGCTTGTCTCAGCCATGAAGAAAGTAGTCATTCTTGTTGTTTTGTAAGATAGCACTCACCTATGACTTCTAAGATGTAAGGCTATGGAGCTACGTGGGATTGTGTTGGGCAGAGGGTAGGGAGAAACAAAACACACTTCTGAAATGCTCTGGTTTTATTTTGTTGCTCATGTCATGTGAAAGAAAGAAATGGTGATAAGGTAAACATGGAAGAAAGGTAAATTCTAAGAGTTGAAAAGAGATGGAAAGGGAGAGATTGTACATAGAAGGATAGATGAGGAGAGGTCATATCTTTTGTCTGCTACCTACACTCTCTAGTGTTCCTTGCTATGTCATTTGAAGACAAGGAAGCCAAATGGCAAGCAGAGACCTTCGTCTATTTGTTTCATCTTTTACCCTTTCTTTCCCCCCCTGAATTTACAGTGAGCCAGAAGGGGTCAACGTGGAAAGTGGGATATCCTTTGATTTCAAATGAACATAGAGAAGTTCAAAGTTGGGAGACATTTTGCATGATGGTGCAGGGTCCAAGTGCTGAAGATCCTTTTCTCAGTGTCAATATGCAGTTATACACCAGATTTTTGGGTTCTTTTTCAGTCAACTCTTCTATTTTTTTGTTGTACAATTGAACTCTGAAAGATAGCCCTTGTGGAGAAAAGTTGTCAGCTGTAGATGTGTGAGAAATTATCTGCTTTTTTCTGAGTGATTTTGCCCTTTAAAACACAGAAAGATAGTGCTTGTAGAGAAACTGGAGAGACTTCCAAGATTTGAACTTGTATTTTACCTTTAGTTTTTAGGGAAAACCAAGCCCTGATGTATTTCATACTTCTCAATTGAGTCTCGAAGCAAAACTTTTATCAATCGAGTCCCAAATGTTTCAATTAGGTCCTCTGTCCAAGTCCTATAATTGTTCCATCAAATTTTATTCCACATAAAGACATTTTATTGCGCAGAATACATCACCATATATTGATTGATAGAATGGCCCATTGAAAAGTATGTGAGGCATTAGGGTTCCACGTGTCATGATTGAAACCGTTGGATACCCAATTAACATCACAAAAACACCAAATGAAACACTTGTATCACCTTCTATTGGTGGGCAAAACCCATGAATGAAACATCCAACAAAAAATATCCTACTAGCCGATTTGGTCCATGCCAAGTTGTTGATTAGATATGTCTTCCTTCATGCTTTTTTGTAATTTTCTTAACAGGGCCGAAGCAATGCCAAGGATTATAACATTTTTGGAACTTGGTTGAGGTAAGATTTTCCAAAAAAATTTTAATTTTTTTTTAAAATTTAGTATATTTGATATATTTAGATTATTTTGATGTGTTAATGTTAAAAATAATTTTTTTTTTTATAAAAAACATCCACACTACCAAATACTCTCTAAACCTAGTTGCATGCAATTATCATGAGATTCCATCTTGAATTGCAATATCACCTTTACACCTTTCAGTTTGATCACAAAATGTTTAGGCATTTTACAACACATTTTCTCAAACAGAAAATGTAGGTCCAAACCTATTTTTCAAAGCCAATAAAGACAGCCATGCATGTTCTGGGAAGCTAAATTGATGGTTAAATTTGTCATGTAGTAGGGCTTGTGTCGTACATGAGTTTTGAATACCAATGACAAGCAATACAAATCAAGCATTTGCAAGGAAGTGTGCTTGCTACCAAAATCTTCAGCATTATCTAGATAGATACCTGTGTATAAATAGTAGTCCATCTATAACATGTCCTAAGAGTTTTTAGGTTACATGAAGATTAAAGGGGAAAACAGGGGGGGGGGGCGCTGATGGGGTTATTTAGATGTGAAGGACACAAACTCGGTTTCTTGTGGTTGCCTTGCTTCACGCTCAATCAAAAAGGAAGGAAAGAAAAAAGAAAGAAAGATTGCACACTAAGTAGCCCAATTTTTATTTCTGCAAACTGTGCACTTGGCCTTTATCTATTAGTTTCCAAAGAGCAGCCTTGGCTTCCTCTAGAGTTTCAACAGCATGCCCATCTTCAAATGATAGCCTCTGTATGTTGAACTACAAAAGAATAGAACATTCTCTATAATCACCAGCATAAACACATCACCAAATACAGGCTTGAAAATGTTGTTGGATGAAAGGATTACCTGAGCCCCTTGACGGACCCGAATATCAGTTCCTTTACTGTCTATTGATATGAAGGCAGCATCATCTACCTCCGTGTCAGAGGATAAGAGCTCTTTAAGCAGTTTCGAGAAAATTGCATTTAGTTCCTGTAGCAAATGCAAACCCCAATACAATGAAGCCCACAAAGTACATGCTGGCAGATATTATCATCGTAGAGAAAAATGCAAGAAGATTAGCACTAGACCCCCTATAGACTCACAGTCATAGAAGTTCATGTGATTGTGTTGTATGACTTTTTGTTAAAAGAAGAATTATTACCATGCCAAGGGGCACATGAGATCCGAGAGTGTGGAAAGTTAAAAGACCACCAAGTTAAAAATAGTTACGAACACTCACCAAAACAAAAGGCAACAATCATGAAGTGCCGAGCTAAATTTTGACACATTCAAACTTGACTGGATTCATTTGTAACCCTCAAATATTGTGTTCAACATTTGCCTATTTATACCTAAAAGCATGATTTTCCCGTTTCACCATTTCCTTCTTCTGAAACATTAACAGCTGTAAATGTAATACATTGGACTAAATGTCATGAGGTACTAAGCTTATATCAGACTGAATATTCTCAGATGAAACACAAAAGTAGAATGATACCATCAGCCTGTCTCCTTAACATAATGCAGAAAATCAAACTAGTATTAACAATTTAGCATCCTTGATTGGATAACACCCAAAAGAAAGAAGTCTCAAATGAGCTTATAAGACCACAGAGAATAATATATATATATATATATATATAGAAACACAACAACAGAATCAGTGACAACTTCCATACATATGCGCACATCTTCTCTATTGAAATTACCAAGGGTTTTCAAGATCACCTTGAGATTTTGCTCCCCTCCATCAACTGCAATCTTATCAGGCTGAAGGGCCTCATATTCCTTGACATCAACCCAAGCAACAGTGCCAAAGCCTCCAATAAAATATATGTCACTGGCAAAAAAGTGAGATCTTTAGACATCTGACTTTTCATCTTTAGCAATAAAAATGAGCATGGAACATAAGGTCGTGGACTCCAAGCTAATTATGCACCACTAACAACAAATTTACTGACATGTTTATAAGATGTATATAGTATATTAGAATGCCAATACATTCACAAGTTTTGTGAAGTTAAATCCTTTGTTAAATTTTAGGTCCTTGCTCATTCAAAAAAAATGTCTCAAAAACAGAGCACACCAATATTCAACTTCTTTATAGTTGCTGTGCTCCACAGGCCACAAAACCAATGAGCATGCAAAACACCAAAATGGTTTGCTGCCCATGTTAAATCCATCTAACAAGAAGGGCTACAGAAAAGTAGAATTTGGAACTAATTTTATAGTTAAAATTTAGCGCAGCTAAAAGCTTAAAGGACATCTAACTAAACCACAATATGCTGGATACAAACCTTATGTTTTGCAACCTGAAATAGTAGAAATTCCCCCATTGCTGGGTAGGCCCTTGTTGATGTTTTGCAATGTACTGCTTATGAGCCCATTCCTGGCAAACATGAACAGATATTATACTCAACAAAGAGAAAAAAAGATACTCTAGAGCAGAAACACCAAAACAAAAGTGAAGAGCAGATGCATATTTCTGACAAAAATTAGTGCTGATTCTTTAGAGAAAATTCTGTTTGTCTCAACAAAACAACCCATTGACAGTTAGGTTCCAACAAAGAGTAGTCTCCAATATTAAACAGTAGAAAGGCGACGGTAGGAATACCAGAAGAATGCAACACTCAATAGAAACTAACGTTAATGTCAAAAGGGATCCATATAGACACTACTAAAACTGAAAACTGATCATGCTGCATGTAGCCTCGCGTTGTGCATCTTGAAAGAAAGGAAATCAAGAAATCTACCCTTCAAGGGCATATAGCAAAACCGTACTTTATAAACAGCAGAGAGAGAGAGAGAGAGAGAGAGAGAGAGGAATTACCTGTTGGTGTTCTGGGAGAGGAAAAACATCTCCAAAGATTGTTACCCTTGCATTTGATAAGCCACTCCACCCAGGAATCTATGAAACCTAACTGTCAATAAAGTTCATAAATGGAGAACAAAAACCACCCAAGATATTTCTAGAGTTAAAGAGCAAGTGCTAACCTGCACAACAAGTGTGCATCTGGGGTCAACTAGCAAATTCCTTGTGTGGATGGCCAATGGTGAAAATGAAAAAATAGGATCTACAGATTGAGAAAACAAAATGATTAAATGAGTCAAATCATTTGCAAACATCTGTGCACACAAGGAAGATCGTTCTTAAATGTTCAAATGATTGTCCAGAATCAAGAGTATTGGATCAAATTCTAGCCCAATTCGATAAAAAACACTTTAATAGGATTCTAAAAATGTTTTAGATCTTTTTAGCCAAACTAACTATACCATTTAGAGGTAATCAGGAAGAAATATTTATATGTCTAATTCATATAGCAAGTTGAATTGCATTATATCATATAACCTTATACCGCTTTATCTTAAGAAACAAACAAAATTAAAAAAAAAACTATATGTATCAATCAAATATGAAAATTTGACTTACGTCCCATTGGATCTGGTGCGAAATCCACCAAGGAACCAAATGGATATCCTTCTCGTCGATGGTGCATTCGAGACATTACAGTGCACAGATGAGCAAATCTAGCCTGAATTACAAAGAAACACAGGTTCAGAACTAAGAATAAACATAAGTTCAGAACCATTATATCAAAGACATAAAATTAAACAATTCCAGGCAATGACTAGGTTCTGAAGAAATAAAAGAATGGCCATTACCTGCTCCATCAAATTGCGGACTGCCAAGGCTGGTCGAGGTAAGCCATGAGCCGATGTAGCACTCTGCACTCCACCAGAAATTGGTGTTCTAAAAAGCCCAGCTCTGGTTCCCCCACCGGTTCCGCTTCCATGTGGTACAATCAGAGGTGTTTCCACCTTCAATATGTTCTCTGCATCCTTTTCACTACTTTCACTTTGCTCTATGTTATCCTTCATAACACGAGATAAGCCATCACTACTTAGCCGAAGTAGCCATTTGATACATCCAGTTATTGTCTAACTCATATAAATGAAAAGGTTCCAAAACATCATATAGGCATGCGAACACAACTCTGATCAAAGAAAACAGACATCCCAAAACCCATGTTATCTCATTGTTATCTACATTAATTGGAGAAATTGACCATTGGTTTCATCCCCCAGATTCCCTAACAGCCTTTAACAACTTATTATGATCAATGAATGATAAGAACAATTACAACATTAAAACAACAAAACAAAACTATATTTGACAGGATTGCGTATTCCTAGTTAGTAGTATAAGAAATTGTGAAATTCTCAAGCTCAAACTGGCCTTAGCAGCTCTTCAACTCAGTTTCCACAACTTCCTTCCCACCAAATATCACCTCAACATATCACATACCTCAAGGTGAAGAGCAAAGTTGTTCTCCGTTCCACAACATCTTCGAAAAATTCAAGCTTTTCTTAAGCTAATTTCTTTTCAATCTCAAGAGTAAAAATCCTAGCTTTCCAAATCCACTTGGAGGATAGAAATCATCAAACTCTCTAACATAAAATTCAACATTAACTATTTCATTTAACCTTGCAAAAACTATAAAATCAAAGCCAAAATACACAAAAGATTCATATAAACAAGGAATAAAGCACTTTGTCTCTGAGTGCAAAGAAAAAACTACCTGAGGCAAGGAGAGAATGTCATCGGAAAAAAAGCCAAACCCATTATTAGTAAACGGCCCCTGATCGTCAGCATCACCTGAAACATCACGTTCTAAAGCTTGAAGACGAAGGGAAGAGAAGTGGGGAGTTTCGGCAAATTTGAGAGACCCGGTTGGCTTAGTGTTGTGTAATTTGAATGAAGAAGAAGGGATGTTATTGAGAATTGGGTATGTCTCTGAGTTAGTCGTAAAGATTGTTCTTGAAAGAGATTCCATTGAAACACGGAAAGGCTGAAAAAAGAAGGGTTTTAAGACAGAAGAGAAGGCGAGGAAAAGAAAGAGAGAAAAGGTGACAGACACAGGAGATTTTGTGAACAAAAGATGACCCAATCAGGTATACTGCAGGAGGCTACGCGTGAGATTTTCCTTATGATACTTCTTTGTGTTGTTACTTTATTAGCATGAAGGTTAATAAAGGAGAATATCTAAAAATCCTTCCTTTTTTCTTAATAAAGATTATACCTTTTTGTGGTAATTGGGTATGCAATGGCTCTTTTCTTTATTTTATTCGAATAGTTTTTATCGAACTGTAAAACTCTTTAATTTAGGTTTAGATATTATTAAAAAATATATATAATTGACCAACTAAAATCAAATTTTTTTTCGATGTTTTGAGTGAGGGTGAAGCCAACTACTTGGTTGGCCGCACGCTGAAACAAGCCCCTGGTTTATTTACTTGATAATTCGCTGAAAAAACAAGTTTAACCTAGGGATCATGTTTGTAATAGCTCTTTTAAATATGATTTAAAATCTGCTGGACTCCCATTGAAGAAAAAAAAAACTTGCAGTCTTTGGTAATTGCCATCACTTTTCTTTCTTTCCTTTTTAGCATCTGAAATTTTGACAGCAAAAGTGAAGCCCAACTAGTTTCCATTATCAGTATTTGGAGAATTCCAAGTCTTGTGTTCAACTATTATTTTATTTGGATGCATTTTATATATTATTTCCAATGTTCTTTGAAAAAAAGCACTCAACTTGGAGCAATACAATGCAGGTGATATTTTGAGATTTTTCATGTTTAAAATTAACGGTACAAGTTTCAATAATCAAGAACCTTGCTTGCGATGAGCCCCGTATTTTGAAGAAACAACCATGGTGTATAACCAGTCTTCTATACATTGCTTTATGAAAGCTAATGTTCTTAAAGAATTGGAAAAGAAATCTCAGAAATCTATACAGCATAATTGAGATGGCAAATTAACGAAGAAAATTAAAAGCACAATCACATCTTCGACCATCAGTACCTGGGAACTACAAAAACCAGAAATATTGCATGACTAACTTGGTATTAATAGAGGAAACGTGGTAATATGTGGTTCGGGATAAGTAGAGAAGTTTTTGGTCTGGACACTGCTAAGTGCTAACTATACAGGTATCACATCAACATCTGATGTATCTTCATGTCTCAAAACAATACCGTCAAGGCTAGCTGGAAAGATGCATCTGGGCCATTGCCATCCAGTTGCCAATGGCTCCGGAGGCGGGACTATCAGAAGCACATTTTCATTTCTCTGAACAATTCCCATCACGCTAACAGTGCTGCCTTCTTTGATGTACCTGCAATAGCCATGGTTGCAGTTTCATCAAATGAATATTTCTAAAATACCTAAAAACATTTTGATGGCTATAGATTCTCAACTAATAATAATCTTGATGGATGCGTTACTATGATATGGCATATAAAAAATTGCTATGATAAACATCTAAAAAGCTTTCTGGTTCAAGCTCTCCCACCTATGGGTATGTGGTGGGATAAAACACTTTGGTTATCTAATTATTAAAGAAGAGACCCTTACCCTTCTTTCAATCTCATTTGACGCTCATCACTCGAAAGATTTCTCTTTCCCAGCCACCTGACAAACTCTGGAGACAGGTCTTTATTTCCAGGGTTAATATCAACAACAAAGGAATCATCAACAAAAGGGGTTACCCTCGTGCCACTGCCAGTTTTGATCAATGCTCTTAAACCAGATTGGAAATCAGAGATGTAGAAATCAACAACATGCGTCTGCAAAACAAATAAACAAAAAATGTATATAAAACTTTGAGATAAAAGGTAAGGCCACCTGCTCCAAATGAAGGCATCCATTGATCGTTGCAAATTTTTTAAAAAGAAAAGGGAATGTGGTGAAAGAGGACAAAGGAAGGGGGCTTTGGTCATTGAGAGGAATGACAGTTTCAAAGGGGCACACGTCCAGATGTTTGCATACGAACAGTGTAGCCAACTTGCAGGAAGCTAGAGTTTGTGTGAAAATCTTTACTTGTTTGAGGGAATAGTCTCTTCAATGCGAAATGCTGCAAAGAGGCTTATTAAAAATTTCCAAGGAAACAAAAAGCAGCACAGCCAAACAAAAACACAAAGCCATCTTCTCACCTCTGATGATCTCAGTCCCCATGTAAAATGGCGGTGATTAGGGTTGGCTGGTTTTGAACCCCATGCACGATACTCATATAATCTTGTAGAGGTATAGACACATCTAGGAATTCTTTGGAATGAAGACTCCAAAGGGACATTGCCACAGGTAACCACCTTCAGCGATTACAAGACAGTAAAATTCTTATCAATTTCAAGTATGAATGAGAAAAAAAATAAAACAATTCAAATATGATTGATTTCCACTTGAGAAATAACATACATGCCTTTAAGACACAAATATTAGAAAGGACAATGAACGACAATTAAAGGATTGTTGACTTCAGGAGTAGAGGAGGGAGAAAGAAGACTCAGGGCAATCAGTGGGAACTGGCAAGAATGTAGATCTCAATCTACATTGAATGCAAAAGTAGCATAAAGATATCAAACACACATCCACATAAAAAAATGAACAATGAAAGCATCCAGTACATACCCCAGAAACTTTCACATATTGTCCATTTTTTGCAGTTCTGAGATCAGTATCAGGATAACGGCCAATGAACTCTATGATAGATCTACTTCCCCGACACATGTTCCAAACAACTAATGCAGCAACTATGACAAAAAGAACTGCAACAACAACGAGGAGGATGGCGTTGTGAACAGCTCCAAGAATAAAACCACCAGCAAGCAATCCCATCACAAAAATCAGTATCACCAACCATACTGCTGTTTTTGGGAAGTTCTTCCTCACAGAATAGTCATCATCCTGACTTAAAGTAGTCACAGCTGGGTTGTTACTAATGGAGGAGCTGTTTAATTTCATTGAACCTGTGGATTCCAAGGGACCAGATACTTTCCGAGGAGCACCGGAAGAATTTAATGGTCCTGAAGAAATAGGTCCAGATGTTATGAGACCGGTTGCTGGCAGGGCTGATGGAATAGATCCAGAATTTTGTCGCGTTACTCCACCAGATTGAGGGCCAGAGGATTTCTTTATGGGTTCCCCATGTTTATTTAGCGGTCCAGAACTCGATTTCTTTAGTGAAGCTGAACCAGGCAAGCCTCCGGAGGGTAGAGGACCCGATGTAGTATAGCCAGCACGAGAAGCAGCATTTGACATCATTGACCCTGAATGTGAAGCAGCCCCTGCAAAAGATCCAGTCCTTGAAGGAGGCCCAGTTGTTGGCCCAGATTTCCTAGACTTGGAGCCTTCCGAAGGGATAAACATTTTCCCCAGCTCTCCTGATTTCTTAATATCCCCACCTGTGTAAGGCATGGCAGCTGAGCTCATTGTTGGAGCCTTTTCTTTTGGTTGCTCAGGTCGACCAGATACAACAAGGCCATTGCCAAGTCGGTGAGACGGGTATCTGGAACCCATGAAGCTTCTTTAATAAAACCCAATAAATCACAAGATGAGCTAGAAAATTGCTGGTCTGATTCTCAATGTCCCACTGAAATTCAAAAAAAAAATAATAATAAAGCCCTTAGTTCTTTATCAACCACCAAAACAAGCATCACAACCAGCATAAACTTAAAATCTTGTCTGCAATCAGATAAGAATTTAATTTTAAGTATTTGCACTTGCAAGTGAAAAAAAAAAAAGTGACAACAACAAGACTAAATTCCTTGCAATCCATGCTAGGTATGAATCTGTTCCTATGTGCATTTCCACGACAATAAAAGATGCATGAGAAAAATCATGTATTGTATACGATTCTCCAATAGGCAAGGAAATTGGACTCCTATTGTGATTTATAAATCAAATATTAACTGGTATGTTCATCAATTTTATTTTACAGCGCACAATACTGTTAAGCTCATCAGCAAAAGGTTCCAAATAATAACAAACTTAGAATGCACTCTCCTACACGGTTATTTGGTTTGATGGCGTAGCTCATGAAATCTTGGTCTTGTTCCATTTCTTTCCATACCCTCATGAAAATTCCGAAACATCGTTTCTTGTTTGGCTGAAAATAGCACAAGCAATGATAACAAGAAGAATACCAGGATCTTAAAGGGGGATAAAAGCAGTAAAACATGATACTCTATCCTACATGTCCACATCGCAGAATCTCGATGCTCAAAACATGTATGAAAAGAGCTTCAATCCTATACAACAAGTCAACCCTGGATTCACAAACGGGTAAAAACACTCCAAATTGTTAATCTTTCTTAATAATTCCTCCAAGAAGTTGCGGTTAATTAGTATAGATCTGTCCACTTCATGGAAACAATAAGAAATACTCATTTCAACATCTTCAACCAGCCAAGGAGGGCAAAAGACAGAACAAAAGTATCAATCTTTAAGAACTCAACACAGTCAAAGAAAAGCAGTAAAAGGAAATGGCAAAATGGTAAGAGAAAAGACAGTAGTGTTATGGTAAATACCTGGGGGAAGAAAATGGGAGTGTGGAGGATTTCAAAGAAAAACAGCTGTTGCAGTCAATCGTAGTAGCAGTGGCTGTAGCTGTACAAGCAGCACTGACTGAGATCCCATCTCAGTACAAGTCATCATCTTTCTAGAAATCTCTGTTTTTTCTCTCTTCCTCTCTCCTGAAGGATCAGCAACAACTGGTGGGTGGTCTCTACCTGCAGAAGAAGCAGAAGGGGAAAAAAAACCCACCAAATTATAACAGAGAATGGAGTAAGAACGAATTTTTTATTATTAATTATTAGTATTAGTAGCTGAAAACAAACCTCTCACCTTCTTTCCTTGTCTTTCTTGTTTACTTTCTTTTCCTTTATTCTCAAGTCTCTCTCCCTCCTTCCCTCTCTCTCTGTGGGAGTAGAAACTAGAAGGGTAAGTAGAGCGGCTGTCCCTGTTAATGTTGTTTAGCAATGGGGATTATTGTACTGGTTATGTTGTTGATGGGCAAAAAGAAGGTTACCTCTAAGGACTTCGGAGAGGGAAAAGTTAAGTTGTTGCCCTCCTCTGTGTGCATCAAGATCGCGATTGGTTGTCCTAACTATACTTTCAAATTGTTGTCCTAATAATACATCAAGGTTGCTTTGGTTGTAGAATAACAATTCAAACATATAAAATAAATATTTTTTTTAATAGTTTTGGAGTGAGACAGGAAATATTACCCAGGAATCATTAAAATTTCTAATTAATCTCCACTTAAAGATGGTTTTTTTTAGAGTCACACAAGAGATATCTTCCTTCTATATTTATTCTCTGAATCTTTTTTATTTTGTTACAATAATCAAATAAGAATCATAAATATATACAAAAAAAAAATTGTTTTTCTAGCAATTCTAGATTGAGATACCAAACATGTTTTTACTATCTTCAATCTCCGTGTTTTTTCTATCTCAAGATAATAATCAAATATCATCTGTCAAACATTAAGATTTATAATTAATCTTTATTTTTATATATTAATGATGGATTGTTTATATATTTTTTTTTATCTCGTGGTAATAATTAGATAAGAATCATAAAAATATAAAATAATTATGATTTTTTAAACATTTTTGGAATGAGACATCGGAAATGTCTTCTTCGTCCAATTTTATCTTTTTTAAGACAATAATCAAGAATTATTTAAATTTCAAATTAATCTCCACTTTTACATTTTAAGGATGAATTTTTTAGAGTGAGATAAGAAATGCATTTTCTTTATCGTTGTCGTCTCTATTTTTTTTTTTAATCTCTTTACAATAATCAAATAAGAATCGTTGAAGTTTATAATCAATCTTCAATTTGTGTTTTAATGACAGAATAATTGTAAGCAATTAAAAAGTTATCATATGAAATGGAGATACGTGATATATTTGACGTGGCACAACATTTTCAAATGAACTTACTTGGTGATTACTATTTTATTTTTATTAACTATTTAATAATTTTGATTCTTATAAATCATTTAAAATTATTTTGTCCTGTACTTTTATTTAAAATTTTGGCATGGTTTATTAACAATTTTTTTTTTCATAAAACAGTAATTGTTTGATAGACTTTCTAGCGATGCTAATCTTACCAACATGTTTATTTTGATTCACTTTCCAACAAAATCTTATGGATTTCATTAATAAATCTCATGATTTTATTAATTGATATTTTCAAAATATACTGTTTTAAAAAGAGAAGATAACTTTCCATAATATCAGCATGGTTCTCATAATCCAGAATGATACGAGCGGCGAATACTTTAAAAACCATGAACAATTCACCTGTACGTATGGTTGGATGAGAACCTGTTCTTTCCTTTTTTGAGAACCAATTCTTATACCCCGTAATAAATTCTGACTTGACTGATTAATTCCTTAAAAACCATTGCTGGCGAGCCCAGAGCTGAAAGGCCTAAAAACAATACTGTTCAGAATTTGATGCCTATCGATAGGCTTATGGCATGTACAAATTTGATCAATCGTTTGCATTTTCTAGCACAAGTTCTTCAGGAGAAAGTCAAAATTAAATGTTCAAACAAGCTCAAGCCACGTTTCCTCCAAATATCTGGCTTTTGATCAATCGTTTGTTTTTCCCTTGAAATCAACCCCAGTCAGCATCTCAGTTTTGGACAATATTGATGGAAAAAATCCTAATTTTACATCATGGATCTTCACTTGTAAGGTAATAAATATCGTTGCTAGTAAGATCAGAAAAAATACATCAATCTCAACTTCATGGTACATCAATCATCAGTGGGAGGTCATCACAAAAAGAAAAAAGAATGGAGGTTGGCTTTTTTTCTTATAGTACTGAGAGCCGATGTCCTGAAAGAATTGGAAAGAAATCTATACACCGTGTCGGAGGGGGAGGGGAAATCGACAAAGAAAAATAAAAACACAAACACATCTTGGAAATCAACGTAGGTTCGATCTGGATACTGTTAACTACACAGGTACCACATCATCATTTGATGTGTCTTCACATCTCAAAACAATACCATCAAGGCTAGCTGGAAAGATGCATCTAGGCCATTGCCATCCAGTTGCCAATGGCTCTGGCGGTGCGACTATCATAAGCACATTGTCATTTCTCTGAACAATCCCCATCACGCTAACAGTGCTGCCTTCTTTGATGTACCTGCAAAGGCCATGTATGCAGTTTCATGAAATCAATATTTCAAAAATACCTAAAAACAGTTCAAATATAGATCCTCGTCTAATAAAAATCACTATGGATGCCTTACTTCGACAGGGGAGCTATAAAAACCTAAAACCAGTTCAATGACTATAGATCCTCGTCTAGTAAAACTCACTGTGGGTGCCTTACTTCGACAGGGAAGCTATAAAAAATTGCTATGGTAAACATCTAACATGTTTTCTGGTTCAAGCTCCCATCCAAGGGAATGTAGTGAAATAAAATACTTGATCTAATTCTTCAAGGAGAGAGCCCTACCCTTCTTTCAGTCTCATTAACCGCTCATCACCTGAAAGATTTTTCTTTCCCAGCCACCTGACAAACTCTGGAGACAAGTCTTTCTTTTCAGGGTTAATATCAGCAACCAACGAATCATCAACAAAAGGGGTTATCCTCGTGCCATTGCCAGTCTTAACCAATGCTCTCAAACCAGATTGGAAATCAGAGATGTAGAAGTCAACAACATGCCTCTGCAAAACAAAACATACAAAAAATATAGTGTTAAAACTTTGAGAGTTGAGGTAAGATCACTTGCTCAATATGGAAACACCCACGCATCATTGCGAATTTCAAAAACTAGCATGGAATGTAGAGAAATAGGAAGGGGAAGATGATGCAGCAGAAAATCAAATAAGAAGGGCATGTGGATCATCCTCTATATTCTTTCCTAGTATAAGAGATCCTAGCAATGATTTTCATTAGTCCTATTTAGAAATGATTATTAAATTGATCGTTACTCCTATTTCTTAACGTAACCTACCATGAATGATAGGGAGTGATTGTTACGAACAAGAGAATATGAAGAAGGCTGGAAAGAGTGCAACAAGAAGCAACAGCAGCAAGTGCACTAATGGAATCACACCCGGAATGTTAGTTCGGAAGTTATAATAACTGTTAGTTAGTAGTTGTAATCAGTTAGGATTAGTTAGTGGAGTAAAGGATGGGAATTCATTGTATATAAAGAGAATTGTAAGAGACTTCGAAGGTAACAATGAGAATTGTCGAATTTTGTAGACTATCTGCTATTCTCTTTCCCTCTCTATTTTCTCTTCCTCTCTGTTCTTTCTTAATCTGCTATTCTTCTTTTCTCTCTATTATTTCTATCCTCTCTTCAAATTCTTCTTAATCATTAGTTTGTTAAGGGCAAGCCTTAAAAAGTTTGCACAAAAAAAAATGCATCACGGGCAATTTAAAATACACAGCCATCTTCTCACCTCAGATGATCTCAACCCCCATGTAAAGTGGCGATGGCTAGGGTTGGCAGGTTTTGAACCCCATGCACGGTACTCATACAATCTTGTAGATGTATAGACACATCTGGGAACTCTTTGGAATGAAGACTCCAAAGGGACATTACCACAAGTAACCACCTTCAGCAATAACAAGACAGCAAACATTCTGATTAATGACAAGTAATTATACATAAGAAGAAAAGAAAAACAGTTCAAATATGATTGGTTCCACATACCATACGTCTTTAAGAAACAGATATTGGAAAGGATAAGGCGGTCATTAAGGCATTACTGGATTCAAGTGTGAAGAAGGGAGGAAAAAGATGCTGGGCAATTAGTGGGAATCAACCAGAATGTAGGTCCCAATCTACACTGAATGTAAAAGTAGCACACAGATACTAAACATGCACAAAAAAAATGAAAGCATCCAGTACATACCCCAGAAACTTTCACATATTGCCCATTTTTTGCAGTTCTGAGATCAGCATCAGGATATCGAGCGGTGAACTCTACGATATATCTTCTCCCTCCACACATATTCCAAACAACTAAAGCAGCAACTATGACAAAAAGAACCACAACGACAACAAGGAGGATGGCATTGTGAACAGCTCCAAGAATAAAGCCACCAGCAAGCAATCCCATCACAAAAATCAGTATCACCAACCATACTACAGTTTTTGGGAAGTTCTTCCTCACAGAATAGTCATCATCCTGACTTAAAGTAGTCACAGCTGGGTTGTTACTAATGGAGGAGCTATTTAATTTCATTGAACCTGTGGATTCCAAAGGACCAGATACTTTCCGAGGAGCACCAGAAGAATTTAATGGTCCGGAAGAAATAGGTCCAGATGTTATGAGACCGGTTGCTGGCAGGGCTGATGGAATAGATCCAGAATTTTGTCGCGTTACGCCACCAGATTGAGGGCCAGAGGACTTCTTTATGGGTTCCCCATGTTTATTTAGTGGTCCAGAACTTGATTTCTTTAGTGAGGCTGAACCAGGCAAGCCTCCAGAGGATAAAGGACCCGATGTGGTATAGCCAGCACGAGAAGCAGCATTTGACATCATTGACCCTGAATGTGAAGCAGCCCCTGCAAAAGATCCAGTCCTTGAAGGAGGCCCAGTTATTGGCCCAGATTTCCTAGACTTAGAGCCTTCCGTAGGGATAAACATTTTCCCCAGCTCTCCTGATTTCTTAATATCCCCACCTGTATAAGGCATGGCAGCTGAGCTCATTGTTGGAGCCCTTTCTTTTGGCTGCTCAGGTCGACCGGATACGACAAGGCCATTGCCAAGTCGATGAGATGGGTATCTGGAACCCATCAAGCTTCTCTAATAAAACCCAATAAAGCACACGATGAACTAGTAAATTGTCGATATGACTCTCAAAGTCCCACTGAAATTAAAAACAAAGCAGAAAAGGGATGAAGCGGACTCCTTTCTCAACCATTCAAATTAGTCATCATAACCAAGCACAAGGGAAGAATATTATTCCAATATTTGCACTGATAAATGAAATAAAGAAAACAAAAACAAGAAGACTGTACTGCACATTTATGCTAGGTATGAATCTATTGCTGAGTGCATTTCCAATACAATGTAGCAATCAGTGAAGATGCGAAAGAAAATTTGTGAATTTTATATGATTCTCAAAGAGGCACCCAAACACTACCTTTATAAATCAATAGGTTCGCTATTAACTACTAATTTCATCAAATCTACATCATTCTCCAACAAACACACTGTTGTTAAGTTCATCAACAACTCTTATAAGAGGTTATAAATAATAAGAAAATTAAAATGCACTACTCTCCTTTACAGTTTTTTGGTTTGATTGGTATTTCATGAAATCATCTCCTTGTTTTTTTTTTTTCACCATCATCGCTGAGGTCCCTCATAAAAATTAACAATTCAGTAGCTATAATGATGTCTAGAAAAAAATATCCAGCAATAAAACATGACACTCTATTTTTAACTGCAAGCAATTCAGAACATTTCCCTACATCAACCCACATTGTAGAAATTCAATAACTTCTAAACGAAAATTCATGACATCCAGAAACACGATGCAACTTCAACACTTAAAAATCCATTTGCATATTGGGTGATCAAAACATGAAAAGAAAATAACGTGAATCCTTGATGACAATCGAATCTGATTCATTACATAGAGCACATCAAAAAGATCCAGATTATTAATCTCTCAAGGATCCAAATCTAAAGTTGTCCAAACAAATAGACTTCATGCCCAACAAACAAAACAAATATAACAGCAACATTTTATAGAAACAAAATCCCATATCCCAAAGTCAGGAAATAAAAAATACCCATTTCAATATCGTCAATAAACCAACAAAAAACTGCAAAAGATCTAAACTTTATAGAGAGAAACATCAAATTTAAGAGTTCAATAGGGAGAAACAATGCAGTAATAAGGGGAAAAGAAGATTAATGGGAAAATGGGTAGAAAAGACATAAGTCTTCATGATAAATACCTGAGAGAAGAAAGTGGGAATGTGAAGGATTTGAATGGAAAAAAAGTTGTTGCAGTTAATAGCAGAAGTAGTGGCAGTAGCTGGGTAAGCAGCACTGGTTGTGAGATCCCATCTCGGTAGAAGTCACCATCTCTCTAAAAATCTCTGCTTTCTCTCTCTCTCTCTTCAAAGAGCAGCAACAACTGGTGGGTTGTCTCTACCTGCAAGAGAAGAGGAAAAAAGACCCCACCGAATTAAGAGAGAGAAATGGAGTAAGAAATGAATCTTGTACTGTTGATTAATAATATTATTAGTAGCTGAAAACAAACCTCTCACCTTCTCTCGTTTACTGCTACTATTTTATCTCTTTTCTTTCCCAAGTCTCTCTCTCCCCCTCTGTAGTGTCTCGGGTACAGCTAATTTTCCCTTGTCTATTCATCTCCTTTTTATTTTACTTCTTTGGCCCACCTGATATCCTTGAGCAATTTTTTATTAATTTATGTGACTTTTAGTTGTGATAATAAAATCTTATTATCAATCATGCTAATCTAATTGCATATTGTTTTAGATTTTTTGAAGGCTCTCATGCATTCAAAAACTTGTTAAAGTTAACAACTTTACTCGTTTTATTTTAAAATTAGCATTGCTTTGTTTTCATTCTTTTCTTTTTGTGTAATGTAGAAAGGAAATGGCATGATTTTTGTGTTGAAAAAACTATTATACGTTGAAATAATGGTGGACGTACCACAACAACATGACAAAACCAACACTACATACATAACCATGGTGAAAAAGAAACTAGCTAGACATGCATACATTTCTTTTTTCCTTTTTTGCACTCGTCAATCTGATCCCTACCTTATGCATTGAGCATAACACACATGGGAGATTTTTATTTAGTGTGTGTGTGTGTGTGGATAGATTCGTGAAGAAAACAAGGAATTTCTTTTGGAGGAAAAGCAAGAAGTTCCCGTTTCATCTGGTAGACTGGTCAAGAACTTCAAGCCCACTAATTATAGCCCATGCCAGCTAGTAGTTTTGATGGGCTGTCAAAAAGAAAATCCCACTTTTTGGATCAAGCCAGTCTCAGAGCCTTAAGCCTTTTTGTTCTGGCTCTGTAGTCAGTCACTAATCACCAGAAAGCAATGCAGCAGCAGCAGCCCACCCTGCCACATAGCCACCTGCATGTACTCGGAGGAAGCCACGTCATAAGCTCTTCTAGCTCAAGCCACAAACGTGTCAGAGCCTTAGATACCTAAAACAGTAGTATAACTCTGGCCCCATTCGACAATATTTATCTACCTCCTTCATGCATCTTAATTCGAAGTACCAAGCCCCGCTGCTTCAAACTTTGATTCTATGGATAGGCTTAGGAGATGTACTATCTCGATTCTTTTTTTGCTCTTCATGATGTCTGACATTGCTCATGCTCAACAGGGCCCGGTAGAGAATGCACAGAGACCAAATATTTTTTCTAAGATATTTGGGTGCTTGTTTACATTCTCAGCAAATTCTCCAGCAACTACTAGTGCTAGGACTGGTACAAGCTTCTGGGACAACGTCAAAACCATGTTCAGTCAAGCTCAAGCCTCTATCTTTCCTCCAAATCTTGAGTAAGTTATTTCTCTCAAGTTGTTACATCAATCCATTTTCTTATGACAGTATATAATTTCCAAATGGTTTAATTAATATTATATATGATTTGTTCATTTTTTTGGCTGGGATTATAGTTTTAGATGGAGTGATGAGGCTGTGGGTCATGGAGGTGGTACTGGAACTGGAGAGAAAATGAAAGAAGGTGCTGCAAGGAGTGTGGAGAAGGGCAAAGCAACAGTGGATAATTCAGCAAGAACAGCTGCAAGAGTAGCAAGTGAAACTGGACAAAAGATAAAGGAGAAGGTCAAGAGAAGCCTGTCTGATCACAAGACAGGGACAGAGACTCATGATGAGCTTTGATCAATCTACCTGGGCTCATCACGACTACTTTTCCTGCCTGTATATACACAAATCCTCTTTCATTGCATCTACATGCGATGCATCTACGTTTCATTTTTAGATATGGCGTTGAGCTATGGATTCTAGTTTGTGATCCAATTTTGATTGATGAATTTCATTTCTTTCCAGTTAGGAGAATTAGTGTTTTGGATAATTTTTCATAATCAAAATACATGAATCCCAGGCTTTAAGGTAATGTTAAACACCAAGATAAACCGGTCTGGGTAAGATAATATGGATATGGCTGATGGTAGGTCAGGATTTTTTAAATTAAAATTAATTAATTTTTATTTTATTTACAAATATTTCAGTTTCAGAGTTTTAATTCGTGGGCTTAAAAGAATTATTTTTTTGATGAACGAGTGAGGATAAATATGAAAATTAGATCTAGCATGTAGATATTATGAAAAAGAATGGCTTAATTTTTTCCATCTTGATTATTTTTCTGCATCTGGTGCTTGGAAGATGCCTCCCGAAGTCCCTGTGATTGAAAGTCAACAAAACAATAGAATATAAGCTTATTCCGTAGACAAATAATAGAGTCCATCAAACCGACAAAGAGTGTTAGGGATTTTAATCTCTTGTACGAAATAAAAATATATATTAAATCTCCTTAAAAAAATTATTGTGCGTATAGATATAAATTACTACATACTACCCTTTTAGTTTAAAAATACCATCTATTTTTTTTTTTTTAAAAAAAAAACTATTTCATGTACATGATTTATATAAATAAATCAAATTGTTAATTAAGTTTGGTATCAAAATATATATTTTGAAAATTATAGGGTCTAGCTAACAAATAGACTACAAAGATAATGAATGTAAATGAACTTTTTAAACAGATCTATTAACTATTTTATTCGATTTGTTTTTACTCCAGTGCTGTCTGTATCTTTCAATTCAACCCTCACCCCAGAAAAACATGTAATTAAACTCTAATTTGGGCTAAAAAGGATTAATTATGTAAAAGAAAAGTTTAAGGATTAAAATAAAATATTTTAAAGAAATGCCTGATTCTAATCCAAGATAATACGCGAGATGGTGAACATGAATGGGATGAACAGTAAAAGACCATGACTCTTAGAGTTGTACTTTAATCAAGCAGAAGACATCATGATCTGATCCCTAATCGATGGTCAAATTAAAATTGTCAACAATAATCAGTCAATTTTTGACAAGGAGGAAGTCTGAATCTAGTTTTTTAACAGAAGTGAAGGGCCAAAATCCTAGGTGGTGTATAAGAAAATAAATACACAAAGCTTGAAAAAACCCAAAATTCAACATAGGCATACTGCATTTTCACCCTTATAGTTTCACCAATATTCCATATTTACCTCTAATTTTCAGAAGTCCCGAAATTATCCTTATATTTCTTATAAAGCTCCTATTTTCCCTGTAAAATCCCTGCACATTCTAATATTTCACCAAATATACATGGAAGAACAAAATTTAATCAATATTCCAAAATTATCCTTATATATGTATTGGAAACTTCTATTTTTTCCCATCAAATCTCTACATATGTTAATAGTTCACAAAAAAATTGAGAATATAAAAGGAAAAAAAATCAAAAACCAAATTGAGAATACAAGCTATTCAATAATCAAGGGGAACATTGAAACTTTGTGGAAACTAAATAAAAGGGTCATTGAGAAATTTCAAAATATACATACATAAGTGAAACGCGGATTAAGTTTACAGGACCACAATGAAGTTTAGCAGAACTGGAACGTGTCTCTATCCGAGAAAATACCGACAAAAACTCCCCATCTCCATCCATATATGTCCAGTCCACCCCCACTTCCTCCGGTTCTTTATCCATAACCAAAATCTTACAAGACAATTTCTTGCCTATTACCGAAAACACAGGAAATAAAACGACGACCTTGATGGCTCGCTCTCTCTCTGTTTCTCTTACGAAAATATACTACCTAACATCGTCACCATCGCCAACGAGATGTTCTTCTCGTTTACTTACTCTTAGAGCCCAATCAAACGTTCCCAACAGGAACAACCAATCAGAATATGATGATTCTTCTTCTTCTTCATCATCCACAGACCCTTTGCTTAGAAAGCTAGAAGATGCAATCCATGGGATCATTGTGCGCCGTGCTGCGCCTGATTGGCTCCCTTTCTTGCCTGGATCTTCTTATTGGGTCCCACCTCCTAGATCTGCATCCGGCTCTCTTGGGATTGCTCACCTTGTTGAGAAATTGGCTAATCCTTTGTCTGATGAGGAGTCCCTTTCTACCTCTACTGTTAGAGGATGGCCCTCCTCTGATTATTTTGTTAAAGGTAATTTTTTTCTTCTCATATAAGGTTTTGTGATGTGGGTTTTGTTCAAAATTATCGTCTGCTCAGTTGGTTGTGGTTAGTTTGGTTATGGGTGTATGCAAAATTGAGTCTTTTTATGTTAAATTGATTGAATTATTGTTTGTTGTTGCTTACTGGAGATGGTTTTACCCATCAAATATGATATAATGCTACTGTGGCTTTATGTTGGATCTGGATGATTGTGTTTTGTGGGAAATGAGTGCTTTTAAAATTTCTTTTATTTCCTTGTTAAAATGATTGCCAAGTTTTAGAGGAGATGCAGAAGAAGAAATTTTGATATTTCGAGTGTTTCACTTCGAAATCTGATATTTTGGTAATGTGATAGGTTCTGGGTTACTTTAGATGTTGTCGATTTACACTGCTTTGAAAATGAGCATCTTTTCTCGCATTCCCTTTGCATATATCGAGGAAGCTGCTATATAAATATTTGGGAAAAAAATGAATTCATGTTATCTTCGAATCATCTATAAAGTCAACCTGTTCCTTGTCAAATGAGGCATTTCTCATAATAAAGTCAGTAAAACTGATGTATTTAGATTACTACTGTACTAGGTTTTGCAGAAGAATAATTTCTGTTTATGTGCTCCATTGCCGATTACACTATTGTTTTTTTCCTAGGTTTTGCAGAAGAATAATTTCTGTTTATGTGCTCCATTGCCGATTACACTATTTTTTTTCTCAAATTACAGGTGCATCTTCACAACTGGTGGAGGTAAAGTTGAATTCAAAGAAAGTAGAGGCAGATACTACCACAAGTAACACGTCTCAATCTGAGGATGAGGAAGGATAGGTCATATTCCTTAGAAAATTAGCATCGGGGCAAGTTTATTTATTGTTGAACAAACAAGCCTTTTCACAAACTAAAATGGGAATTTTCAAATCTTGTTGCTTTTATTGACTGCTTATTTGCTATGTGTAGGCTTATCCAAACATGTGAATTTCATGTAGAATCAAGAAAAGCGAAACAAGCGAAACACCAACTGAATCACAATTTGATCAACTAGAGCTGTTCGGATGTGACTTGGTGAAGTAGCAATAAGTTTAGTTATTCCTGAATGAATTATGCCTAGAACTTTATTATTCACAAATGTATTTTGTAGTTAATAACATTACTTACAACTATGTTGTTTGTGATGCCCTTTCTATTTTGCTGGATGTTTTTTTAGTTCAATTGCATGCTTTTGTACATATGTTTTAAGCTAATAATACGGTGATCTTACTCTCCCTCTCCCTCTCTAGATTTAATGTATTACTAGCTAATTTTGGCACTTTACTGCTAATATTGAATTTCTTTTTATTTATTACCTGTACATGGACAATAAGAAAAAGGTGCAATCAAGCAATCAAACAGCTAGCATTCACTTATTCCCTCTCTCCTCTCCCACTTGGTTTCTGATTGTTGTGCTTATGCTTCATGTTTTGTGGATATCTCTTTACTTCATGGTCCTGGCAATTCTTGGTGTCTCTGCTATCGAAGACTGCTTGGTATACTAGTACTGTGGCTTCTCAACCAAATGCTCATGCTTCATGAGGTCTTTGTAGTTGCTCTCAATCCCTATGTGCCGTTGGAGGTGTTAGAGCTGCTGTCATACTGCCCCCTGTCTGTCACTTATACTTCAAAATCTTTATATCTTTATTGTCACTCAAACTTCAAATTTTTGTATCATTATTTATGGCAGTGCTAATATGGATGCTCTTTGATATTTGATTCAAGAAAAATGTGATTCAAATCCTGTGAGTGCTTGTTTATTGGATATGGATATGCTATTGACTGAATATGGTAATGGATCGTTATTGCTATGTCCGTGATGATATTTCATTAATGACATTTTATCACTTGATGTAATTTCAATGACTTGCGTGCCATATGGTTGGGCCTGCAGCTGCAGCTCATTTTTCCTCTCAGTGCTGTTGTTTTTGGTGCAATGAAGGTTCTTTGTGTTCTGTGATGGTTGGATGTCTCCGGATATGTCCAGTGCTGCAACGCTGTTTCTACCGTGCTTTGTTTCAGACTGGTTGATTACGGGTTGGATTGTTATCCCTCTATTGCAGCAAGGATGTGCTATCCACGATCTTATTATTGACATCTATTATTATGGATTTGAAATAGGCTACTGACGTAGAGAAATTTAACGCTACATGGTCTTCTCTTGTTGCTGCTAAGGAAAAAAGACATGATGATCTTGCCGCTGAAAATAAAATTTTGAAGAATGCAATATCAACAATTAAGAGCTGAGGTAAAATCACTCCTGAAACATTTTTTTTATACAAAATATAGTTACCAAACTCATAATAAATACTGAAGTATTTGTTAATTAGAAAAGGAATAATTAAGTACCATACATATATAATGTATATGTTAATAATGCATGCCTGCATTATTATAAATATTTTTGTTTCTGATTTTTATAATGTGGTAAAATGTTGATGAAAGGACGAGACTAACATATGTTCATGTTGCATCAAAGCACTGCTAATCTTAATGCCATACTGTTTGGGAATGGCCTAGCAGTTGCTTTGGTACCGGCACTTGCACCAAATACTTGTGCTGCTGCAATAGCATCTATGGAACCAAACTCGATCAATCAAACCCTTTAGCCAATACTGGGGGTGGTTCAATGCTCACGGCATTCCTCCATTTAATTATATGCTGCCCAATCACGACTTTTTCAATAACATCAACCCATCATGTCCAGCAACTGGTGGTGTTGTAGCAGGAGCAGGAGCTGGAGCTGGAGCTGACAATAGGATGTAGTGGCATTGGCATCTGCTGCTGCTGGCAGGATTGTTGCATTTAGTTTTATTGCTTTAGCAGTTTTCACAGATTTTCAGTCTTTGAAATTTTTCACATGACGTGAACCTCAATTAGTGACTGGTTGTGTCTTATATGATTACAACATATATTAATTCTTAGTATTTAGTATGATATTTGACGATCAAAGGATTCTCCAGTTCTAGTCATTCTCATTCGAGTTCTGATTAAATTGTCTTGAAGTGCTTCCATTGCAAAGCACAAATATATATATACTAGCTGTTTATTTTATGGTGAATTAGGTTTTGATGAAGAAGGCAATTATGTACAATCACCAACAGAGCAGCAAATCCCACGGGTGCAATTAATTAAGCTTTCATATTAATTCCAATTGCTTAATTTTCATCATCCATGATATTACGTCTCTTTGCCAACGTTTATCATCACATGCTGCTGCTGCTCTTATGATCATCCAACGCAATTTGATTTTTTCTTGTTTTTTGATAGAAAAAACATAGACAAGACAAGACTTCTTTCTTTTCAACAAGAATCAAAAGGGTTTCTCAACGTGAAATGCTTTGGCCAGCCTCGTTGGCTTTTTCTATATGAAATGTGTAAATAGCAAAAGATGGCACCTCCAACTTTTTTCATGGCCGCAGGCAAAGCTTTTTCTATCAACAACATGTATTGCTCGTGGCAGCATTGTAGGCCTCATTGTGGACCTGCTCAGCTTAATGCAGAAGTTTCATGCACAATTAGTGAGCTTAAAACATAAAATTGATTATAATAAATACATATAGCGATTCTCAAGGAAACAAGATCCAATACCTGTTAATCGTTAAACCGGAGGCTTTCTAGTAAAAACCTCGAATTTTTATTAAGCTCTGCCCTCGGAAACAATGAGAGGGTAGAGTGAAAGAATTACTACCATCCCTTTTAAATCTTATTACTGTTTGAAATATGGGGCTGGGGACAACTTAAAGTTCTTTTTCTTTATGAGATAATTTTTATGATGTTATGGAATAACGGCTTTCAACAAGCATCATGGACAACCCAGTCCATATAAATGGTCCATGACTCCATGCCCTCTTTTGCAGTCACCAACTTGGAGCAAGCATTGATTTCAGCTGTGACACAGGAAAAGAAAGAAGAAAGTAAAAGACAAGTTAAATTTGGTATTGATGAAGGGAAGCAGGGCTCTATTAGTATCATCCTTGTTGCTAACAGCAGCGTGTAGCATCATGTTGGCTCGTTCCAGCGAGTCGATTCCCCACATGCACCTAAACTCGTACCCTTTCCTCTTCAAGACCAAGCGCCATTTGCAGGTATAACCCTACCAGGCCTCTTGCCATCGGGAATCAGACCAGAATGCAAGGCATCTTTTCAAAGTGTACACAGTTGTGTTTCTAATACTACTGGATTGCTTCAATCGCTTCATACTTCAGTATATGGCAACGTTATTGGAGGTTGTTGCTCAACTTATTATGGAGCCCACAACCGTTGCTAGCTGTAATCTATCCTAGGGATCCCCACTTTCCTAAGAAAGTCCATAGACATTGTCTCATGCAGGGAAAAATTAGGAGAGTCGACTGCATCTCAAAGAGTTGGATCAATGCTGCTGATGGGAATTTCTAAATGGATGCTTCTTCTCAAAGTCGGCAGACAACAACTGATATGTTAGTGAAAACTAGCACAGTACTGGTACTTCAAAACCATGTTATTCCAAAGTTTAAAGGTTTTTCTATTTTTCTGGTGAAAGTTTTGAAGTTTATGTTTTTACAGTGCAATAATCCTCATCGCCATTCCGTTAATTAGCTGTGGGTTTTCACAGTTCGATTATGTACATAGCAATATTGTTAGACTATGAAACTCAAAACTGTAAGCTCTCTTCCTGCTAAGTTCACGCATTCTCTATGGACAAACAAGAGTAAGCATAACCTTGCTGACAAAACATATGAAAATGCTTTTTGTAAATCAATAAATTTTAACATATAAAACTCAAGAAGCTGATGATCGAGTACACAACAAGAGTCAAAACGCATCCATGTATAGAAATATACAAGACAAACCACACCTTTTGTGGTTGTGTAGTTTGATTGAGAAAAGATCATCTTCGGGCATGGGTTTCTAAAAATTCAAATGCCAAGTTAAAAAATGAGATACAGCACAGAATTGTAAGACCTTGAAACAGTAGTATGAAAAATTTCAACATACACGCTATGGAGTGATGCATAAATTCATGCAGACCAGATCAACACCAGGCACAGGATAGCAAGACCTGAAAAAAAATTTGAGCAATTCAAGAAAAGAGCTCCATTGATGCATAAATTCGCATCTCAGCTGTGCATTAGTGTAAGCATCCAAGATTAACAATGGTCTGGTAACAATACTAAAAAAGTACAAAAAGGAACAGGTAGACATTTATTCTTAGATCAAATCTACAATCAAGATATTTGATCTTTACAGCAAGGAAGATGACCAAGCAATTGAAAAAGTGATCGGCATAAAAAGTAAATAGAAGTTGAAATTACTTACAGAGTACACAGAAGTCAAGAGAATTCAAGACTAATAAAGACCCAACATTCTTAGCTCCGAGACATGACTGGCTCCAAGTTCAGGGACATCCTTGCTAGCTTCTCTGTCTTCCACCACATATTCCTAACATTATGAAAGGTCCCAATGTCATGAAACTTGCTGATAGGCAAATTAGAACAAAGAGAAAATCACAGGGTCCAGAAATACAAAGTACAAAAAATCCACAAATATATAATTACCCAAATATATTTTCCACCGGGGAAAAATACTTGAAGAAAATGAACCACTAAAATATAATTATGAAGAATTTTTAGCAACTGTTTTCTAGGTAAATTCTACCTTATAGCAGCTGGTTTTAGAAACTCTAAATGCTTTAAGGATGAGATACCAAACCTTTGTAAGTTCTTGTTTGGCAAGAACATGATAGTGGCGCTCATTGATCCTTTGTCCACATATTATAGCAATGAAGAAACCATAGAGCAAACCCACCAAAACAATTGCTAAAACTACATAAAAATAATGAAGTAAAAATCAGCAATAACAAGAGAGAGCATAAAATTCTCACGAAAATGGTTCTTGACCTGAAGATGCCACGAGTCATACCAGCCATAGTATAGAATCCATAGGGATGCTCTTCATAGCCAAACATTTCCCTTAGTTCCTCCCCATAGAACTTGTACACCAGCACACCCAAGCAGGCAACAATCTGTTCAGAACATCAATTTATTAATTTTTTACGAAAGAAAACCAAATCTAATGATAAAACAAAATTTGGCCAATTATCTCATCAAATCAATCCCTTATGTGCAGTAGGTAAACGCACACGGGAAACTAAGCTGCTATGAAAAGGGATCCTTTAAAGTGTTTCAAACAAAAAGGGAAGAGAACAAAGTTTACCAGCTCATATTTACCCTCCATATCTGTTCATATTGTTCTTCGGTAGAATATCAATGCAAATTTCCAAACAAAGACAACCTTGGGTCAACTATGCAAGAGTGCGCATGCAATCACACACATAATTATGCATGCGAATGTGTGATTACAAATGCATTTTTTTTTTCTCAGCTAGGATTCTTTTCATTAAACCTACTTATGTCTTCTTGGTTTCACACCAACAAATATTTCAATTTCCATAGCTGCAGTGACATTCAGTACCAAACCCCACTAAAGAAATGAACAAATAATAATGACAGCTGCACGGAAAGCATTTCCATAGGGCATTGGTAATACTGCCAACAATTTCAGAGAGCACTTTGTAGTGTATGCTATCGCAGAAAATCATGTCAATTATAGCCAGACATACTTTTCAATTAGTTACCTACTCCAAAATATACAAGAAGAAAAAAACAAAGAAACTTACTGGTAAAACCCACAACAGTGATATGTAATCAACATCCATATTATATTACCAAATTAAATTAATATGAAAAGAATGGTGGCCGTACCAGCTGAACTACTACAAAAATAAATGCATGGTCCCTAGCAACAAGGAACTGAAATTTCAATCTCAACCACCATCGATCTGCTGGGACATTTGCCCGCAATACAAACATTGCTCTGCATTCTGTACAGTGAGCAAATGCAAAGCCCTCCTGAAAATGAATTCGAAGAATTATCATTGAATAAAGACATAAACTTACCATTATCACATGCATACATGTACTCAATGCAAGAAAGATCTAAAGGTTCAATATGATTTTCCCAAGTCTCAAAGTTCCACGCTCATCACTCTGCAAATGAGGGAACATGGATGCCAGATAGAAACGAACATTTACCTTAGTTGATCTCCAATTATCAAGACATGACCTATGGACATACTTCTGAGTGCCTTTGCAATGACATGGTGCAATCAAGTCTTCCCCTGAAATGAATTAGCACAGGCTTCAGCTGCATTAATATAAAAAGAAAAACCAATTTACAGTCACACCTCACACACATAATAATTAAGAAATGAAAAAAGCGTGCCCAGCACAGTAAATAGGTAACACCTTCATTATCCAGGCATATACGGCACTGTGGATGGTCTGGATTCACTAGATGGCAAGTTTCATCAATCTGAATACTCTCTAAATCATCAACATGAATTTCACAATCCCTTCCTAAAGATTTAATTTCAAGAGAGGACGGTGATTCTTCTTCTGAGTGCTGCGAAATGTTAGAATGGGATAAGATCGGTTCACTTTCTGAAATATCTTCCTTGCGACTATCATTTGATACCAATTGCATTGCGAATAATATTGGATCAGGATTGAACTTTCAACGTCATTGCCATACCTGCAACATGCACAGAACATCTCAGCAGAAACTACGCAGCCTGCAAGCAAATTAAAAACCGGATAAGGTTACATAACACAACATCATGCGATAAATGCCAAGTCAAAGATGACAAGGAAGACAGTCATCAACATCAAATATCCAAATCTCATGGTATACACAGCAAGAAAATAATCTTATACTAAAAAAGAACCCTATCCAAACTTTCCATCAACACACATTAAAAGTGCATATATACAACAAAATTTTAATCAAATCTCTAAACATTTATTCTAGACAATTAATTGCTCATAATTTTTCATTCTGCAAAAAAGTGCTATATAGCAGACAGTGAGCTAAAAGATTAGACACGCAAAAAACATCATGTAGTTTTCATTAGACCAATGGATTGCAGATTGCAGAAAAAGGTTGAAGTTAGCTCAAATTTTGCACACTCACAGAAATGAACAAATTCAGTAATAATTCAACACCAAATGATCAATCTTTACATTATCAAGACAAAAAGATTTCAATCTTTACACAAAAATCATTCGTAAAACAATAGAAGACATATAATTTTGAAAAAAAAGAGAGAGAGAGAATGCAAAGATGGGTCTTACCTGATATTTAGCAAAACATATCTGCATTCATTTGAGAGTTTGCAAAGATTAGAGATTTTTTTTGTTTTTAGGGTTTTCTTGTATATTGTCAAGTCAGTGCTGACTGCTGAGAGAGGGAGAGGGAGAGAGAGTAGGAAAAAATGTAATAAAAAACATAGAAGACAAGACCGTAAGCTTTGAACTTAACAAAATTATAGTTTGATAAAAACAGGGTACTTGAATCATTATTAGCCTCTCGTGATTATTAGCTATGATAAAGTTACAGCATTCTTTTGCAATGGTGCATGACATGAGGCCAACTGCTAGAGTCCATGTCATCGAAAGAACCAGGGTGTGTTTACGTGCTGTGTTGTAATTGGTCTGTGATGTGTGTTTCATGTAGGGAAAGAGTTTGTTCGTTGACAAAAAGAAGGCAGAAACCTCCCCCAGAGAGAGAGGAGTTTGGAGGGACACGATTTATGTTTATCTAACTAAGTTCTGGATCTAATATTTTACATCATTCAATTCAACAACTAAATAAAACAATCTATTCGAATATGTCCTTTCGCTTTGTTTTTATTAATACTTGTCGCTATAATAAATTAACGAAAACGATTAAATATTCCATTTAAATTTTATCTTTTATGGGCATTGATAAAAAATACCCAGCAATGCCCGGGTCTTGCGATAAATAGTTGACTCAAAACCTGATTGGTTTAATTTTTAAAATATAATAGAAAAAATTAATTTAATCTTAGTCGATTAAAATTCTAGTTTAATCCACAACTCGAATAGAATCTATAAAAATCTTATTAGTTTTATTTTTTTATAAAAAATATTGATAAAAATAACATCCTTTTGATTCATTTTAAGAAGAAAGTTTTTCAGTTTTCCTTCATCATTTATGATCTAAATCTTTTTTCAAATTGATTCTAAATTACATTTTAAAACTATGATAAATTTTAGTATTTATATTAAATTACCAATCATGCCTTTTTTTTTTCAAAGGATAAGACTATGTCTGTATTGTATGATAGTTTTAGTGTTACTATCTTTAATTTTTTTTCAAATTAAAAATAAATCATTCATATTTAAATAGAGAATTAATGAAAATTTTACCATTTATAAACAGTATTTAAATCCCAGAAGCTTGAATATTTTTTTTCTTAATCGAGTCCTTGGTATATTGATTTTCTCAACTGAATTCCCTCTCTGAAGGCATCATATTTTTTTAAAAAAATGTTAAATTCTCTTCAAAATCACATATTTTATCAAAGAAAACATTATATTGTTTTCTAAATATAGCATTATCATTCATAATTTTTTTTTTCATTTCAAACAATAGTGCAATATTAGATACTCTTTTACTTTTCTCTCTAAAAAAAAAAAAAACCCTTAAATGCTCCAAAAGTCCTTGCCATTAAAAAGAAATAATGAATAAAATATTCCTCCATTTAATATGATTAAATGAAAAAAAAGTTCATTGTACTGTTGCTGATAAGATGTGCTTGGAAGAATAGCTAATAATATTATTTTTTAAATTGTGTTTTATTTGGAAATGTATTAAAATAATTTTTTTTATTTTTTAAAAATTATTTTTAATATCATCATTTTAAATAATTAAAAAACATAAAAAAATTCAAAAATTTACAAAGGTACAGTTTAATTGCAGCACCAAATACTTTTTTAATGGCTTGGGCTGGGAGATGAGTTTATCAATAAAAAAAAAAAATACAATAATGAAGTTAATGTAAGTTAAAGAAAATGAGAGAGAGAGAGATATTTTTGACAGAGAAACAACTTGCCAGCAGGAATGCTTAACTTCTTATGATAATAGTCCTATGTTTTTATTCACTAAAATAAATGCCACTTGTTCTGTAAATCAGGTTATGAGTTGATAGGTTTTAGATTGGGTAGACCGGCATGAGTTGACTCAAGACAATTCGAAACTATGTTGATTGAAGGTTTTTTTTTTTTTTTTTTTAATTTAATGTCATCGTTTTGAAATTTCTTAAAATAAAAACTATATCGAGTTTCATGTAGATTTTAAGTGTATCAAACAGATTGGCTATTAATGGTAGCTCCTCCATGCACCACTGACGATAAAGCAGATGACAACAAGCTAGATACGGTCTGGAACTCTGGATAGACCCACGTACGTTTGAAACTGCGGTATGGATGAAAAGCAACCAGAATTAATGGTGCTTTTGATTTTAAACCGCTGTTTAGAACGCGATATTTACCACCCGTAAAACCCTCAATTAAGATTCAAGGAGGGTAGGTTTAGCTGACAAGTTAACCCAGGAGGCGTAGACCGTTAGGTCTGTCTAAACTTTCTACCTGCATCTCAAACAAAAACTCCCGGGAAAGTACATCTAACAGATTCTTCGTTAATCTTTTTAAGGACTCGGAGATAGAGAGGTGGGGAGGAAGAAGTCGAGAGATTAACTCTTCATTTATGGGGTGTGATTATGATTCTCCATCATCTTCACCGCCAACACCTCCATCACCTCTTCCCATAAGCATTGGAGCTGGGAATCACAAGTACAATTTCTCCTGCTCCCCCTCTCCTTCACCGCCCTTTTCCCCTCCTCTTTCTAGCCACTCATCTTCTGAAAACCTCCATCCCTTGCTTCAAAAGCTGGCTAGTCCTAAACGGGTGCCTTCAGCATTTTCGTTGGATCGGCCGGATCCTGATGCGCTGGATTCTAAGAGTTCTTGCCTTGAAGACTTGTGAGCATATTTCTTGGTTCATCTAGTCTGACAATCTTCCAATCTACTAGATAAATAAATATATTTTACTTAATTCAAGCATATACAACTACCTTTAACTTCATTTCTGCTGCTAATCTTTTTTTTTTTTTCTTGCTTCATCCTTTCGTAGTGCTATCTTGTACGACATTCAAAGAAATGAATCTCTCTGTTTCCTCATTCATTTTGGGATAACCTAAACTTGCACCGTACTTTATAGAAACAATAACAAAAAGAAAAGGAAATTCATGTCGAATCGACGCACACCCCCATTAGATTTGGTCGAGCTTGCCTGGACCTTTTTGAGTTTTGACTGGTAGGTTTTTTCCCCTTTCCTTTCGGTTTAAATACATGGACCAACCAGTCAAAAGCAGGAAAATGTGAACCAAAGACAGTGGAATCTGCCCGTTCTTGACTGTCAGGAAAATTGCAACGGTAATTCAACCATAGGCAACATATACCAATATAATATATACTATTTTTGCCTCCCAATGAAGTCCAATTAGCATCTCATGATTTAGATTAATCCAGCTCACCAAGAGTAGAAGAAATTCAGGATACTGGAGGATGCAACATGATATTTTTCCCATCATGGGAAAGGAGGAAAAGAGGGATCTCTGACTGTATTTTAGTTCAAGAAAGCCGGGGGGGGTGTTGTTTGCAACTAATTTACTCTCTATTCAATGCAGGCTAGAATGGTTTGTGCAGAGATGCTGTGGCTTCTGTTCCAAGCTTGTTTAAGCCCATCATCACATTCCTACAACCTCCTCTCCACCGTTGTCCCGAAGAACCAGATGCAATTATTTCTACTAACTGCATTCAAATCCCTGAAGCACCATTTTACTGAGCAAGACAGGAGCATAGATACAGTTATAACAAAAATTCTCATAGAAACCAGCCCCGAGCCACAGTTTTTTTCTTCTATCTTTTCTTCTTTCTTTTCTTCTCTCTTCTCAACTTACATATTACAACGAACAAGAGACGGGCTATATGGTGTCAACCTTAACTCTCTCATTTTCAGTCTTGTGCAATGTCAGCACATAGCTTGACGGTTGTGACTTTCATTCAAACATGTAATATTAACACGACTCTCGAATCCCTTGGAAGAGAGTTGACCATCATGGCAAGATGGTTAAATTTAGAGTGCCGGACAGAGTGCTGTAAATATAACAGCGGACTGGTTTGGTTGTGCAATGAAATACAATCACCATTGATGTGAAACATTGACGTGAAACATTGACGGACATTGCCTAGATAGACAGCGTAATACAGCTTTCTAATAGCAGCTTTCAACTGGTAAATGAACTCTTTAAGATACGTGCTCTATCAACTAATGAAACAATAAGACACACTGAATACACACCATAATTACCAATGGATACACATGCTTTCAACATAGCAAATTTTGATAACCATTGCCTCATTGGCATGTATGCAAGATATTTCATCAGGAAAAAGAAATGATGAATATTACAGTGCTATTTCATGGCTACTGCTGATTTTGCTGTCTCTGTTGAGCAAAATTGGGATGGTTCTGTGATGCATTCTGAAGCGCTGCCATGCTTGACTGTAAATTCTGAGCATTTGGTTGCATATTACCAAACGCACCTTGAGAGCCAAGCTGCTGCTGCTGCTGCTGCTGCTGCATGGGCATCATACCACCAGGATTGGACACTCCCATACTATACACTGCAAGCAAAGGCCGCAAACTGAACTTTAGCCTCATGTATTAAGATTCTAATAAACATAAGACAAGCACAATTGCTTTTTTTTTTTTCGTGCGCGCGTGCCAAAATGAACACAATGCAGCCACTGCCCTGCATGGGACTGATAAGGAAAGCAGGAGAGAACTCCCCATTCCAACAAGGGAGAAAAAACAAAATGATAAAAGGGATGAATTACAGAAGAAAGAAAGAAAAAGAGCAGAAAATAACTGCAAGTTCATTAACCAAGCATGACTGTAAGGTGAAAAAAAATACAGAACAGGTTCATACTCTGATCATTAAGAACCGTGGAAGCAAGACTCCTCTGGGAATTGTTACCGGCTAATCCAAACTGTGTAGTGAATTCAACAAGAAGAAATAAATTGTAACATCATCTAACTTTCTATTATTCAGTACAGAAATGAATGACCCATTTGACCCATCATTTAAAAGCAAATCATAAATATCAAACTACATGCACATGCAGTTAACATGAAGATGCTGCTGGAACATCTGTCTGGCACCAAATCAAGCCCTCCGTTTATGACTTGAGGTCACCATGTTATTAGTTGCATCATACCTGATGAGAGATTTTGGGTAAACTCTGGTGGACTAGGAACCCAATATGCACTAATGAAATTTAGAAGTCAATCTTCCCTCCTTTCACCTTTAAGCAAAAGGAAACAGAAAATATAAATTCGCAAAGCACACAGAAAGCTTACCTGCATTCGTGGCACAAGTGGCTGTGATGACATCGTGGAAGACATGTTTGGAATCTGAGGCAAACAAAACATCACAAGTTTAAGATGGATCTAAAGGGGAAGTGATCTTAAAAAGATAAATAACTCAACTAATAAGAGAGAAAAGAAACACGATACAAAAATCTGGCACATACAAACAAAACATTCATTATGCATTTATGAGCAGAAGCAATGGGCATGCATCTTAAAAGACATAAAGCAGTTTAAAAGATAGAAAAAATAAGGGTAGTAAGAAATATAAATATGCAAGCAAGAAAATTATGAAGGTGTACTCAAGTTAAACAAAAAAGCAATAAAAGTGAAATAATGAAATTGAGGTCTCATTGAAATACCGCAATTCAGCAGTGCAGGACACCAGTGACCTCAAAGAAGGATCCAGTATTTAAACTCTTAGAATCAATATCAACTACATATATTCGTAACAAATACAATTAAATTACATGTACATTCATAGTCAATTATTGGTACCAGCCGATAGAAAGAAAGACTAGCTTCAAATTTTGGATACATTTTTTTTTATATATAAAAAAGAACAATTATATGTCTATAGATATCACAAGAGTAGCTTTGATAGCAAGATAGGGTAAAGCTAAATGAAATCAAATGACACAACAAACTGAAATCTAATGGTGTTTTCTAATACTGGTACATGTCATAGCATGTGTAATATGCAACCTGATCACTTAACAAGAAATATAGATGGATTGCACAAGACTAGAAATAATCAACATATCTGACCATCTGGGTGTTTGGTGCTCCCTGACCAGTATTGAACAATGAAGTATTAGCAGCGCTAGAAAACTGACTTAAATGACGATTTAACTGATTTCCTTGATTGAGTTGGCTTTGACCCATGCCATGCTGAACATGTCCGGAGGATAGCTGCCTACTCTGAAATTGCTGGTGGCCGATTGGCTGAGAATACTGCATCTGATGTTGTCCATGTAACTGGTGAGACATTAAATTTAGCCAAGAAATTATTTCTAAAATAAGAAAAAGTGAAGCATAGAACAAATGCACATAAAACTCCCTTTTTGCACTGGTCAAGCAACTGAGATCTATGTAGCTTGCTCTCTGATAATATTTTATCACCCCAAAATTTCACAAAACCCTCTTGATTGTAACACAGAAGAAAAGCAAACGTACAGGAGAAAGCTTAAAATTGAAATTTCACAGACATACATCTCTCTAGTAGCATATTAGAATTTCTGATCACGAGGAACAACTTCAAGAGTGATGCCCATGAGCCCAAAATGTGAATTATAGTTCTTAGATATAATTCACACAACTTGAGAGTGAAACACATAGAGCCAGACTTGAGATATTGGTAGAGATGCAAGAGGCCTTGTGCAATGAAATAACAAACTACGTGTATTGAGAGTAGGTGAGGTGGCTTATGTTTGTCTCTTAACATTTTTCACTTCGCAAAACCTGCATTCTTGTTAGCTTAACCCGTACTTTGTAGATAGAAGAAAACCAAATGCCAAAATAAAAGTTTAAGACAAAAGGCTTGAAAGGCAGATAAATGTTCGGACATACGCTGTAAGGGAAGAAGAAACAGATAAAGAAAACAATCAAAACATAGTGGGCCAAATTAGTAATGATGACAAAGAAGCTAATATAAGGTTACCGGCTGAAACTTCTGCTGACCCTGGCTCTGTAAATCATGCATCTGTGACATTTGGTTCTGCACAACAAGTTAAAATTGTTAGATAAAGTAGTGCGACTTGTATTGGTATGAAAATATAATTATCGAAAATAATTTGTGTCACTGGCTAATAACTCAAAGATATGATCTAAGAGAACTAGTAATAAGAATGATAATTATAAGGAAATGGACAGAAAACATACTGGGACTAAATATTCAAAGAAATTGGACAACAGATATATAGTAGTTATAGGCAGTGAAACAGAAAGTTCAGTTCAATTAAAGTATTTTGTTGCCTCCACAAAGTTTCAGAAAAGCTACAAAAATGCAAGGATTCATTTTGATTCAACTCAAAACTAAAGATGATCTTTTACCCAATAATGATTCTTAAACATACTTAGAGACACAGGGGCAGATTTCAAAGGGTATAAGAATATGAATCTTCTAAACTTTGAGACATTATTTCCTCATGAATATTTTAAAATTCAAAGGTTGTGTCTGTGAAAAATGCCATAAATGTAATGGTTTCATACACACAAAACACAAAGAAATAGAATTTGATTGTTAAGTCAGCCAATCATAAAAGAAGAGACGACGAGAAAAAATCAAGAATCAGAAAAAACCAACACCTGTCCCAAAGCTTGCAAAGAAGATTGCCTCAGCTGTTGCTGAGCAAGTATCATCTTTTGCCTTTGCTGCTGCTGTTGCTGCTGTTGCTGCTGTTGAACTTGTTGCTGAGGAGAAGGTGTGTTCATCATGTTCGTACCAGACCGAGGTGAATTGGCATATGGCAGCGGGGATGGTGTTGTGTGGTCAAATGAAGTAGCACTCGTGGCAGCAGAAGGAGATGCAGCTGATCTTCCATGAAGTGGTGTTCCAGTAGGCTGCTACAATATAAGTTCAGAAGATAAAAAATGGTACAACTTCAAATCCAAAAAGAAAAATCATATGAGCTCTCATACAGTCGGGGCAACAGATCAAGGTTCTACTTCTTTCATCACAAAAGAATTTATGGTAAATAAAATTCATTTGATAGGATTGCTTTCCTAAGATTTGCTTAAAAACACCTATTTGGCTACTTAATTCCAATTTCACTTTCACATTGATGCATCCACAAGTCTACATAATACATTTCCAAAGCATCTCATATAACCATCCATCGAATAACCAAGAGTTTCAGTGAGATGGTAACAATTGGGATACAGCAACCAAGCAAAGAGTGACCTTCCACCCCAGAAAAAAAATTGGGCATGTCTACAGCACAACCGACCACAAAAAATATGTTTGCACAGCTAAATAAAAAGGCAAGATGTACAAAAATGCACAGATATATATAGAATTAAGAATGTGCCTTTAAGAAAGAACCATTGATTTAACCTGTAACAAAGACCCTTGGTTATTGATGCTATTCGAAATTGGCGGAGTATTCTTCATATACATCCCTGTAAGAGAATGTTCTCAGAGTCTCCTCCACAACATTATTTTATCTCCAATATAAATTATAAGGAACAGCCACTTTTGCACACAAAGTGATGATTTAATACCAGAAGAATCAGAGAAGCTATGCATTCCATCGGACACAGCCAGCACATCCACCAAATGCACTGGAAGTGCAGATGTCATCTGTCTCTGGTCTCCAGTTACTCGTAGGCCTGCAAGCATATAATGCAAATGATGGATGATAAGTTTATCTGTAAGTACAAGAGTACAAATATGCTCTAGCCAAAAACAAGGAACAAGAGCTACTGAGAAATATGTGCATGAATACTCTCCAAGTACAAGAGTGCAAAATTTAAATGCTCAAGGAAAAAACGAGGAACAAGAGCTACAGAAAAATATGTGCATGGATATCGGCAGTTGAGATTGTAACCTTCACCACCATTTACAGCAGCTCGGAGCAAGTTCTCTTGTTCTAGAATCTTAGCAGCCTGAGCCTTGTCCAAAGTTGGAAGAGTCGTGGGCCCTTGGCGGGTGCCAAACTGATAGGCTTTACGAGTATCTGCTAATACTTTTTCAGCACCTTCACAGGCTGCTGCAATCATATCTATTCTAGCCTGCAAAATTAGAGAGCTATAAATCCCTGAATACAAAGAATCGATGATGATATACTGTATGCTGAATGAACTCTAACCCACCTTTAACTTCTCGATTTGTGAGGATATTGGCAAGCTTTGCATCCCCTGAAGCAAGTGCTCTCTCTTGGAATTGTCATCCATTTCCATCTCTGGCAATAGTTTCGAGGATAACATAACTGGTAGTACTGTACCACAGGATAAAAAACAAAGTTTTTCATGTTAAATTAAGCAATATATGCCATTTAATTCAACAAGGTTACTCAGCACAACCAAAAATCAAGCAAGAAAAGGAGAACTTCGTTACTGGTCATACTTGTAGCATTTTCAGCATTAACATTCTTTGGATGCACAACAAAAGCCTTCGAAACCTTCTTAATCTCATCCACAATGCTGAAAAGTTCAAGGTTCACCATGGAATACTGCCCCAAAATATCTTGCCTGGTGCACAGCACACAAGCATGCTCATTTTAACAAACTATAAATTTCAATGACTAATTAGCAAAATCAACACATTCGAATCAATGACCCATTTTCTCTCACTTGCAAACCTTTACTAATAAATTCCCATATTTTACCCATCAAACAATTTTCTAGACTGAAAAGCCGAAGCGTTGCCACAGCCAAAACTATTAAATCAATAAACAAGGAAACCCATCTCAAAAAAAGAGTAAATAAATAAAATGAGAAAGAATACGAGACCATTTAGGGGTGGTGTTGGTGCGAGCATAGGCGTCAAAGTCTTCAAGGATGCGAGTGAGGGCTTTGAAGAGGCTGATTGCTCGAGTCTTTACAGACTCCAAATTGAGCTGTTGTTGCACTGCGTGGTTCAGTCTCTCTGGCACCACCATCTGTTGTTTCTGTTGATTCTGAAGCTGTGATTGGTCTTGCATCACCCCTTCCATTGCTGCCATTCTTTCTTTCTTTCTTTCTTTCTGGCTTAGATGGCTTGGTGTTCTTTATTTATAACAAGAAGAAAGGAAGTGAACTTTTTTTATGGGCTTTAAAAAGTTTCCACCTTTGGGTTTCTTATATCAATTAATAGGCTCAAAGTTTTGAACTTTAAACCTAAACCAAATGGGTCTACAGACTCTAGACCCGACCCGGAAACCCGAAAGGTGGAGGAGAGGGCATCCGTATCCACCTCTATTGAAATCAAAATCCGTCATATCTCTATCTCTCATTCTCTCAATATTTAAATTTAATTTTTTAGAGTGGCTTAAGATCCATTTGAAAATATGATAGTTTTTTATTTTTTTTTATTTTTTAAAAATATATTTATTTTAAAAAATATTAATTAATAATTTTTTTAAAAATAAAAATTTTATTTTAATATATTTTTAAATAAATAATACTTAAAAAAACACAAGTTATCATAAAATTTTTCAAAATTATTATTATAAATAAAATTTGCTCGATAGGAATTATTTTTAAAATTTTTTTTAGAAATATATTAAAATAATATTTTATTTATTTTAAATTTTTTTTCACGTTATCTAAAACACTAAAATTAATAATATAAAATAAATTTTAATAAAAATTAATCAATCATTTAAAAAAAATATTTTTTTAAAAAAATAAATTTTAATTAAAAAACATTCAAACTCAATGATAAAGGTAAACATCTCATTTTAATAAAATTCTCAGGCTGCCGTATGGCACATGACATGCACCGCTGGCAAGCCAAGATTTTTTTTAACGGCCAATCAGGAAGGCAGAGTCTTTTTCCAAGAGAAGCAAAATTAGGCAAATAGTCACCCTCCTCTCTTTCATCACAAGTCACAAGTATCCTTGTATTCGGAGACCCACTAGTTTCAGTTCAGTCGAGTTCAGACAGAATGGCAGAAACGAAGACTGTGCATTCGCCGCTGGTTACTTATTTTTCAATGCTTTCACTTCTCACTCTCTGCCCTCCTTTTGTTATTCTACTGTAAGCCCTTTTCCTTTGCTTCTTCTACATTTGAATCTGATAATACTTGGTAGTTTCTTTGCTCTTTTTTGTATCGGTTATTGGCACCGTGGATATACTAAATGAAGCTGCTATCTTTTAAAAACTTTTTCTGGGCTGTTTTAGATCTCAGCACTAACCTTTTCAGATTATTGCTTGTCAAAGTCCGATTCTTTTTGGATGCTAAGTTTATTAGCCTGCTTAACAAATCTCTAGATCGCTGCTTTTTTTCTTGCAAAATTTAGAGAAAACATCATTTTTACTATTGCAGTATTAAAAGCTATAGATCTTGATATGTCTCGAGATGATAATCTTTTGATTTTTTTGGCGGTGTCATTTTGATTAGTGTATTGGAAAATGCATGGAAGAAAAGGGGGGATGGGCTCATTGATATAATGGGGTTCATAAAATTAGAATCTTCTACCTAATGCAGATGGTATACAATGGTACATGCTGATGGGTCAGTTTGTCAAACTTGGGATTACTTGAAGCAACATGGCTTGCAAGGATTTATAAACATTTGGCCAAGGCCTACTGCAATTGCCTGGAAAATTATTGCTTGTTATGCAGCATTTGAGGCTGCACTGCAGCTTCTTTTACCTGGAAAAAAGGTCGAGGGTCCAATCTCTCCTGAAGGAAACCGACCTGTTTACAAGGTACTTTTCACATGATATTGTCTTTATGAAACTTCTATGCTATTTTTTTTGTTGTTTGATTATAACAGCGGAAGATTGGAAACAAATGCTTATGCTACTTCATACATACCACATAGCTTTTACATGGCACCAGAAATGAGCTTTTTTTCTGTGGTTATTGCAGGCAAATGGTGTGGCAGCATATGTGGTGACTTTAGTTACCTATCTTAGCCTTTGGTGGTGAGAGCTTCTCCATTAACTTCCTTGTACTTAAGCATTCCCAGTAAGCTTACAGTCATTTATAGAAGGGTTATGATTAGCAAAAGGTTCTTTTAGATTCTATCATAGTAGTTGTTTCACTTTAGGTTGTGGAATGTAAGACATGCTGCTTCTGATTGGTAATGATTAATTTCATCTGGTGACAATTGCTTATGGAGCGTACCTCATACTTTTCCTGTTTATTCTTTAGGTTTGGTATATTCAACCCCTCGATTGTTTATGATAATTTGGGAGAAATATTTTCTGCTCTCATTTTTGGAAGCTTAGTCTTCTGTGTTTTCTTATACATAAAGGTAAGGATTTCTAATCAGCAATCTTTCCCAGTTTGCATTTATTTTGCTCTAACTCTTTCTGGTTTTATTTATTTATTTATTTTTAATCTGGAAGGGTCATTTGGCTCCATCATCTACTGATTCTGGATCATCTGGGAACATGATAATTGACTTCTATTGGGTGAGTTCAGATCTCTATGATATCTTCATTTTGCTCACGTGACTATTGTTATTTGTCCATTAAGCAACCTCATTGATAGGGGAAAGGGGAGACTGAGCCAGATATATAACCAATAGGAAGAAGCTTAAATTAGAGACCCACCAATCCTTTAGCTAGGATCTAACTCGAATTTAAGCTTCTTTCCAAATTTGTGAACTGTTCCTGAAAGTTTCCTAGACTACATCTGAAGTTTTTTGTAAAACAATAAATTAAATTATCGTTTTGCCTTTCCACTTCATATGGTTCTTTTTTCATTAACTCAAATTCCTATATGGCATTCTTGTAGTCTAGGCCTTACTCTTATAGATTTCTCTTCTTCTGTTGCAGGGTTTGGAGCTGTATCCTCGAATAGGAAAGAACTTCGACATCAAAGTTTTCACAAACTGCAGATTTGGGATGATGTCTTGGGCTGTTCTGGCATTAACCTATTGCATTAAGCAGGTAAAAGATGTTTCTTTTCAGAACAATACTCATCTTGTAAGCTTAGGATAGTGTACATGCTGGTTGTAAGAGTTAATCAAATTCTATAGTGACACCCCCTGTTTGTTGGCTGATAAAAGCATCTTTTTTTGTGTGTATCAAGTCATGATTAAAAGTTATTTTGACATTATTTGCCTTCAATGTGCTGTTCAAATCCACTTTCCCAGATAAATTGACTACCTAGCAACCCATGAAGGAATTGTGTATAACTAATATATTATGCCATGTGGTACCAGTGCTATATGTCAACAATACGTGGTTGTCACTTCATTATTAGGTGGCCTCAGAGGCTATGATCATAAACATGTTTGTACCATTTTATTTTCGAACTTAGTTTCACATGTACTCTTTCTCATTGCTGAAGGTTGCTTTTACCTTATATGTGCAATATGAGTAATTCAACTCATTAGTTGTGAGTTTCCAATTCATGTTTTGCATGTATAATTACATGAATACTAATCTTAATCTGCTTTTTGGGTATTCTATCAGTATGAGCAGAATGGGAAAGTAGCTGACTCCATGCTTGTAAATACAATATTGATGCTGGTGTACGTAACAAAGTTTTTTTGGTGGGAAGCTGGTTACTGGAACACAATGGACATTGCACATGATCGAGGTTTACTTCTCCATATGTTTGATTTGCAATTTGTCATCAATGAGATTACCATTGATTTTCTTTCGAGAAAATACTAGCATTTGTTCTGTCAAAGTAGCTTATAATTTTTTTCCTCCAAAAATCTCTTATTCTAATGGTTACTTTCCTTGTGCTTTTTCCTATGATGGGACTTGGCAGCTGGATTTTATATTTGCTGGGGATGCTTGGTATGGGTTCCATCTGTGTATACTTCTCCCGGCATGTACCTTGTAAACCATCCTGTGAACCTTGGACTTCAGGTATTGTTCTATTTTCATATATTTGATTTCCAATTCAATTGCCCTTTTATAGCCATTCTCTATTGTCAGAATGTTTTACATTATTTGTCTTGAATTTGAGTTAAGTTTGTTAGGTAAAAACTTGGAGATGAAATTAAATTAGTGAAAGTTATTAATTTATGGTCCTTTTGCTCTTGGTAAATATATTAAAATGTGGCCAAATAATTTAGATATTGATGATTTTGAGTTGGCAAAATTAGTTGAGTTCCTCTGTTCTCCAAGAAAAAAGTGTTGTGATTTGAATTTCAGGCCAAAAGTCAAAAGATAAAAGCACCAATCAATTTACAATTTTAGAGCTACCTTAAGGCAAGATTCAAATCCAGTTAGATCAGCATAAACGCTTGATTGCTATGAGTCTTGAAGAAAAAAAAAACGAAAGCTGTTTATCCCTTGATATACTTATTCTAACCATATCCTCCTATTTGTCCAGCTTGCACTCTATATACTAGCAGCAGGCATTCTCTCCATATATGTCAATTATGATTGTGACAGGCAAAGACAAGAATTTCGCAGAACAAATGGCAAATGTTTGGTCTGGGGAAGGGCTCCATCAAAGGTGATCTGGTGATCTATCCTTTATATTTACATGATCTATAATTTTCAACCCAGAGAAAGGGTCATAATACGTTCTGATTTTTAACAGATTGTGGCCTCATACACTACAACATCTGGGCAAACGAAGATAAGCCTCCTTTTGACATCGGGATGGTAAGTTTTGCTGGACACGCCATGAATATGAGTTAATATCAAAATCATGAAGCTGTATAATGCAGTTGTGTCAAGATAGTTACTGCCATTCTCAGTTGAGATGTGTAATTTCTTGTATTAATATTTGAGCTGGGGAAAGTTTGATAGCCTTTATTCTGGATTTTGCAGGTGGGGCTTATCTCGTCATTTCCATTATGTACCTGAAATACTGGCTGCTTTTTTCTGGACTGTCCCGGCTCTTTTTAATCATGTAAGCATTTGTATATAGGAGTAATTTCTCAAATCATGAAGTCCTGTGGACACACCGCTGATATCTTTGTTTGCTTTTGCAGTTCTTACCCTATTTCTATGTGATATTTCTTACCATCCTTCTGTTTGACCGAGCTAAAAGGGATGATGATCGATGTCGGTCCAAGTAAGCACAGATTTATAAACTTGTGTGCAAGCACATGCTCATAACTTTCTTGAAGCAAAAAGCTTTTATGTTCTTACTCAGGTGGCCTCCACAGAATTGCCTAACTTTTTTTTAAAAAATGCGATCTGTGCTTGTGGGCACATATCATCAGACCCTCTATGCATTTTCTAAATTAGTTAGGATGATTAAAATTTTGACGATCTCCTGCTTGCAGGTATGGGAAGTACTGGAAGTTGTACTGTGAGAAGGTTCGCTACAGGATTGTTCCTGGAATCTACTAAGACATCACACATTGAATGGACTGGTTTACCTGTTTATATCTGCTGGTGAACTCAAGAGTGCAATGTGCTTATTGGCATCCCTTGAATTGTATAACTCTTGTTAAGTGCTTTTCAGGTGCTTTGATGTTTGGACAGGATGTAAATTTTGCTGGTCAATGTACAATGTATTTTCAGTTCCCATTTTCCATTGCTCCTATTTCTGGGAGTTTGAAATAGAGGATCGCATTCTGAGGGGACCTCTTAACTTCTAATATGCTTTAGGTTTAGGATCCTTGGAAACTAGTATGGTGATGATATTTATTTTCTTAAGTGATTGAAATGATTGGGTAGGTAGCCATTGATTCTTTGAAAGTGGTTGAAATATCACCACTATGACATGACTATGCCTTGGCTTGGTGACGTTAAATAATCATCATCTCAAATCATTTGGCAATTTCTTTTTTCTCTGAGACGAGGGTTTGAAAGATTGCTATTATATTCGAGAATCTATTGATCTAATACATGATTCATACCTTAAAAAAAAAAAAAAAGTCGCTTTCCAAAATCCAAGTAAAGTACGGGACTTGTGAATCTCTCTCACGTCATCTTAAAGACAGTTTCAGTTGAGAATGACTTGCAAGACAGACAGAATGGCAGAAGCAAAGACTCTGCTTTAACCGTTGGTCACATGTGTTTCGATGGTCTCACTTGTGGCTCTCTTCCCTCCCTTGGTTATTTTAATGCAAGGCTTCTCCTCTTCACATCACAAATCTTAAAATAGTTCTCTTTTCTTCCACTGGCTGGCATATTTTTCAACTTTTTTAAAAGAAAAGAAGGGCCACGGATACATCATCTTTCCAAATTTTAATGCATCTCCCTTACTGTTACTTGTGAACGTGTGATTCTTGAATCAATTGGTCTGCCTAAGAAATCTCAGGATCATTGCCTTATGGTTTTCAGCAACATTTAGAGAGGTCAGGCCTTTTGGATTGATAATTGCCTGGTGATGATTGAATGGGATATGTAATAGAGCAGGGACTGTGCACTTACCATTAGTGGCATGTTTTTCTTTGTTCCAAGTTTTCTTTCGGTACTTACTTGGTTCTACCTTTTCGTTTTCTGGCATGTTTTTCTTTGTTCCAAGTTTTCTTTCGGTACTTACTTGGTTCTACCTTTTCGTTTTCATGATTTTTGTACTATGTTTGTTTCAACAAAGGGTAAAATCCTCTGAAGATGTCTGTGTGTATTCACTGCTGCAGTGCTAATAGATTTTGACGAGCTCCATGCTGATAATAAAATTATATAAAAAATAGAATGTTCTGCCTAATAATGCAGATGATATACAATGGTACATGCTGAAGGGGAAGTTTCCCAAACTTGGGATTATTTGAAGCAACACGGGTTGCAGGGGTTAATAAACATCCGGCCAAGCCCCCACTGTTAATGCCTGGAAAATAATTGCTTGTTTTGTAGCATTTGATGCTGCACTTCAGCCTCTTTTACCTGGAAAAACGGTTGAGGGTCCTACTTCTCCCGAAGGGAACCGACCCGTTTACAAGGTACTGTTCACATGATATTGTCGTTATCAAGATCCTTTTTTGCCATTTCTTTTGTAGTTAGATTGCAGCCGTCAAAAGAAATGAAGAAAAAAAGGTTTGTGCTGTACATGACTCAAGTCATAGCTTTGTTTCTGTGATTTGCAGCATACATGGTGACATTGGTTGCATATCTTAGCCTTTGGTGGTGAGAACTTTCTCTGTGATATTCTTATGTTTGCACTCCATCTAAGTTTGACTGACACCCGCTCATCGGAAGGCTTGTGGTTGGTAAAAAGTTACTTTAGATGCAGCATAGCAGTGTACACGGTGACATTCTGCTTCTGATTGGTAAAAAGAAAAAATCAATTTAGCCCAAGTGACACATGATTGTAAAGTGTAACTAATACTGCTCCTGTGTATATTTTCAGGTTTGGTATATTCAACCCTGCAGTTGTCTATGATCATTTGGGTGAAATATTTTCTGCTCTCATTCTTGCAAGCTTTAACTTCTGTTTTTTCTTATACGTAAAACTAAGAATTTCTAACTAGGCAATTTGTTTGCGTTCTCATTTATTTTGCTATACCTCTTACCAAAATGTTTTCGTGTCTGCAAGGGTCATTTGCGCCATCATCTACTGATTCTGGTTCATCTGGGAACATAATAATCGACTTATATTGGGGGAGTTCAGATCTTTAACGTCATCTTCATTTTACTCATTTGATTATTATTGCTGTTTGTCATTAGGCAATCTAAATGATAGGGGAATAGGGAGATTGAGCCAGGTATATAACTAAGAGGAACAAGCTTAAATCAGAAAAAAAACAATCCTTTGGCCAGGATCTAACTCAAATTTAAGCTTCTTCTTTTGAAATCTGTGAACCAAGCTGAAAAGTTTTTTCAATACTTTGGACATCTGATGGTTTTGATAAACAATAATTGAAGTACTATCATTTTGCCTTTCCTTTTTTCACATGTCTCCTCTTCTATTTCAGGGTGTGGAGCTGTATCCTCGAATTGGAAAAAATCTTGGCATCAAAGTTTTCACAAACTGCAGATTTGGGATGATGGCTTGTGCCATTCTGGCATTAACAATACTTGTCTTGTAAACATACTGAATCTAAGATGATACAAGTTATTCAGTGAGAGGTTAAAAACCCTTGTTTGTTTGGCTGATAAAGGCATCACTTAGCCCATGCAGAACTAGCCCTACATGTCAACAATGCCATCTGTTCATCATTTCATCATTTAAGTACCCCTGCAATATGTTACTTTCCAACTTAGTTCCACTCGTGGTCTTCCTCATCTCCGAGGTTGTTTTTACCTTGTACCTGCAACACGTGTCATTCCACTTGGATTTTTTTACAAGTTTTACATGTATACGATCGCAAGATTACGAGCCCTCAAATCCACTTCTTTTGTATTGTATCATTATGAGCAGAATGGGGAAGTAGCTGATTCCTTGCTTATACACACAATATTGGTGCTTTTGCACATCACAAAGTTTTAGTTGGGAAGATGGGTACATGAGTGCCATGGACATTGCTCGTGATCGAGGTTTATCTATTCTACTTGCGTATATTTTCCAATTGTCCTTCTAATATTGAGTTGCAAGTTGTCATCAACTGGATTGCTATCGATTATCTATGAAGAAAATACTAGCCTTGATGCTGTAAAAGGGGTTATCATTTTCTCCAAGAATCCCTTTTTTTTTTCCCCATGCTTGAGTTCTTATGCTTACTACTTCTGGATTCGGCCGCTGGAATTTATCTTTCTTGGGGATTCTTGGTATGGCTTCCATGTGTCTATAGTTCTCCTGGCATGTACCTTGTTAACCGTAATGTCTGACCGGTTCCTATACTGTTTAGTGAACAGTACACTTAGTATAGCATGAACAGTGCATGAAAGTAAAAATTCTTTTTTTTTTTCCTGCGTTTTGAACGAAAAAATAATATGAGATCTATGCACAGTAAATCCCGTTTTCATCTTCGTCAAATGGTTTAAATCGGTGGAATTAAAACGTAGCCACAAGCGCGTAAATAAACATGTTATTTATGTGTTATTGATTATTTATTAAAATATTTGATGTATTAATATTAAAAAAATAAAAATTATTATTTTAATATATTTTTAAATAAAAAACATTTTAAAATTAAAATAACATCATCTACATCTCATGATCAAAGCAGTAAGTTGAGGTGTATAATGCAAATATATTGTTCAGTTGAATTCCAAATGTTATTTAAGCGAGCTAACTCAAAGAGTAGAATTGTTTTTTGTGTTTATGATTGTTTTTCATAATATATTTTACTTATAAATATATTAAAATAATATTTTTTTATTTTTAAAAACTATTTTTGATATTAGTGTATCTATAAATATTAAAAAAAATTAAATTATTAAAAAAAACTTTTAAAATACAAAAACAAAATTTTGATGGCATCAGTAGTTTCTCTTCTCTTCAAGTCTTAGTCGCTAAATAAAGAAAACAAGTGACGAGCCATCTCCCAAACCTGGGTCGGTCCTTGTATTCAAAGGCCCACAAATGTAAACACCAACTACAAGTCGGTTACTTATAGGAGTCCTTCTATTCTTGTGGAGCTGTGACGTCTTGTCGGCTGGTTAGCGGAAGAGAGAATTCCCATCGCCTGAACGGGAACGGATTAAGCTAATATTATCAGGTACTTGTTTATTAGGGTTTACTTCCACGAATCAATCTGATCTGATCTCTTCGCTCGATGCTTTAAATCTATCTTTGTAGCCTAAATTCATACCTTTCTGGGCTTCTTATCAATGTTGAAACAGAGGAGAAGAAGAAGATCGATCGATTAATCAATGTCTGGTTATGAGAATGTTGTGGGTGGGAAATTGAAGCTGAAGGGGAAAGCTTTGGATGTGAAAGCTGGCAGCCTTAAGAAGAAGAAGAAGAAAC
>Ga0325410_1000201_pt1 | contig 58508 bp, 27 predicted proteins | sample PopdelMetagenome_16_FD_206182 | JGI IMG/M metagenome (GOLD analysis project Ga0325410, IMG submission 206182) | Populus deltoides microbial communities from Bellville, Georgia, United States - Xylem-PdIQD-R3 | ecosystem: Host-associated > Plants > Phyllosphere > Stem > Wood/Secondary xylem... | reverse complement strand
AGGTGAGTTCTTTAAGATATGAATGAATCTTAATGTCTATCTTTTCATTTTCTTCATGAATGTTTTATTATTGCAAAGAAATTTTAGAAATCATTTAGGTAATGTTATAATCTTGAATTTTTATGCATAAAACTTAGTTTTGGGATAGAGATTGCTTGATTCAATGTTTTACTTAATGTGAAAATATTTGTTCATTCTTAAGCAATAATCAATTTTCATCTTTTTAAACTTCATTGTAATATCTTCCGATCTAATATCACCATCGTTGATATTAGGTTGAGTTATCTTATATATGTTGAAGGAATCATCAATACATCACCATTAAAATTGATTTGGACCAAGACTTACTTTTTCTTGTCATTTAAAATCTATTTACACTTTTTCATCTTTGAAAACAAATCCATCAATCATTTTCAACCAAGTTATTGTTAATCTAATTTCTCGTGAGTTTTTTTTTGTTACCTAGCTTAATTTCCAGATCTAGCTCTCTGTGGATATGACCTCGTGCACTTTTTCTTACCGAGTTAATTGCTACATCATACACTCGTGCACTTGCAAGTTAAAACAGGTCGATCATAAAAAGCGATCAAGCACAATGCCAAGGAGACAAATAAACCATGTGAGGTCATAAGTCTAAAGAGTTAAAATAAAGTGAGACTTAAGGAAAAAATAAAAGAGGAGAAAAAACTTGGATTTGGCTAAAAGAGAAAAAAATCAATTGAAGCCGAGAATGGAGAGAAGAAAATAAGGATGAGAAAAGAGAGAAAGATCAAGAGTGCTTATTTTACTAATAAGCCTATGTTTTACTTGTGTACAAGGAGGCATATTTTAACACTAACAATCTTGATTCTTTTATTCCTAGTGTTGCTATATTTGTTTTACAGGATTTTGAGGATGATATAGGATAATCAAATTTATATCTAGCTTAATTTGTCCTCTTACGCAACTTTATGCCAACAAGCATAATTTTTTTATCTAAATATTGGATCAAGTTGAAATTATTCCAAAAGTTTTCAGAGATTATTTTTTTTATCTTGGGATAAAATCGCAGATCAATCAGAGTTTGTTAAGGTTTTATGATAAAGGGTCAAAGTTGTTGTCTAGATTTTGCTATGTATTTCCTCATGAGATCCATAGTGGTTTGCTATTGATTAAAGATACGATCAATAATAGTATGGTAAAGTACAGACATCTTATCCTTAGAATTGATGATATTCTTAATGAGTTGCATGGATCTTGTATGTTTAGTAAAATTGATTTGAAAATCGTTTATCATCAAATTAAGATTAAAGAAGGTGATGAAGGGAAAAATAACTTTAAGACTAAATATAGATTGTTTAAATGATTAGTCATGTTATTTAATCTTACTATTACACATAGTAATTTAATGAGATTTATGAATAATATATTGTGTGTATTCATAGGTAGCTTGATTGTTGATTACTTTGATGATATTTATAGTAAGAATCTAGATAAGCATATTGAGAGTTTATGATTTTTGTTGTATGCTAATCTATTACATTTGGAAAATTATTCACCATTTAAAATAGTTTATGGTTTAACTCTGCTAGATTAAATTTCTTTACTTATTGATGAAAGAGTTTGACTTAATAGAAATAGAAAAAGTACAGGTGATGAAAGCATTGTTTAATAAAGTACAACAACATATTGAGAAAAATAATGAGAAGTATGCATTCCAACCAAACAAAAGACAAAAAAAAATAGATGTCTTTGAATCAGGAGATTGAGTTTGTATGCATATACGCAAACAAAGATTTTTTTAATGTTGAGAAAGTTGATGCTTAGAGGAGATGATTCATTTAGATTCCTTGAAGGAGTCAATCCCTTCAAAAGTGGATCTATAAAGTGAATATAATGTTAGTGTTATATTTAATGTTTCTAATCTTTCTCTGTTTGATGTAAGCAATGATTCAAGGTCGAATCCTTTTAAGGAGAGAGGGGATGATGTGATCCTGGCTACAACATTAAAAGATCCATTAAGAGTGTCTATTAGGACTATTCTAAAGCCCAAAATAAAGTGGATCCAAGAAGATTTCAATGGGCTAAGTTAAGAGACTTTGGGCTAAAAAGGTTCAAATATATCAATCTAGACCTTTATCTACTTTCGGATCATATATGAAGCTATAGGAGGCATTCAGATGTGATTCAAATTGGATTAGAAACTAGACATCTGTACCTTTCCAAAAATATATGGTAAGTCTCATAATTTATCTGGACAAGAGAAAACAACATGTTTAAAGTTAGGCCTAGAATCTGCCAACGAAGTACAAAAAACAAAAAAAGACATTGTTTCCTTTTATTGATTTCATTCACTACAAGGAGTTTTCAATGCTATTAGAACTTATGTGGTAGTCTTTGACTTACTTATTTTATAAGGATTTCATATCAAATGAGAAAAATTTATTGGTTAGAAATTTATTCTTATTTTACAAGGCATTAGGCTTTTGTTCAGTAAGGATTCTTTAACGATTATTTTCTTGGATATGTTTTATTGTCATATGTGGCAAACAATGAAAAGTAATCTTAGACTATTGTTTTATTAATTTAAACTTGATTTTAATTAGTTTGAACTTTATTTAAATTAGATGTATGTTTGAACCATTAGTTTTAGGGTTTACATATAAATACTCTTACATAAGGATTTTTACGAAGTTGATGAATTGTTATATAAGGTTGTCGTATATTGTATGTTTTTTTCTCTTTGTGAGGTTGAGTAATTTTCAAACTAAGTTATTGATTAAACATGCAAACTCTTTGAAGGATTAATCAACATTGTTGTGATTTATACTTATTATTCGCATCTCGTTATAGGCATAGGGTATGGATGATCAATTAAATATAACTTTGGTTCTCTAAGGTAAGGTTCTTGTTAGGTCAAGTTGTGAACTTTTCTTGAAACCTCAAATTAGCAATTTAAGGAACAATTCCACATTAAAATTTTATAATTGAGTTTGAATTTTATTCGAAAGACTGAAACCTTGTGGTGATTAAGTGATTATCAATCTTTTATATTATTTTGTTTTGTTATATTTTTTTAGATGTGGAATATTTTTTTAACACTTTCCTTCACTTGTAACCAAGTTGCTTTGGCTCCTTAATTTTTGTTGGGATGTTTGATCTCTTTAAGATTTTGATATCCTATTAAAAATTATTTATGTCCAAAAGTTTAAGCTTTTAATATTGTATTTGGTATTTTATAATCTTGATGATGAGTAGATGGTTAGAAATTTAAATATTATCATCTTTATTTTTTTTAATTAATTTTAAAAAAGTAGGCACTAGATAATAGTAAACATATGAAAGTATAAAGTTTCAAGCCTAAATTTTTATTTTATTAAAAGAATGTTAAAAGAATAATATAAATTTATTTTAAACTATCATTTAATAACTTAATTTATGATTTTATAACACTTAGCATTACCATAAATAAAAAATAATTTATTTTTCAAAATTTCTTTTCATGGAATCAGGTTATTAAGCTAAGATCTACATAATAGTAAAATTCGAGATTTTCTTAAGTATAATTTCTTTTGTTTTGCTCCTATAAAATTCCACAGAAGAATTCTGGAACTCCCGCAACCAGTATCCTATTAAGGCATGAATACTAATTAACAAATAAATCCCGCTACTAACATAACAAATTAAGAAACTAAAAAGCGAATGGACTAAAAACCTGGCAGAGTATATTACAGTATATATCACTTAATTAACTAAATAATGAATTAATTGATGTTCTATCAAATCAGTACCCTGTAATAATTTATATTTTTAGGTTTTGTGCTTCCATTATGTGCCACTTGATCCCCTACTTACCGACAAAGACACCCGATGAATATGTATTATGTTACTAGTGTCTATCTATGAAGATGGACAAGTTTTACTCGAAATATATTTCATGTAAACTTAGACCCCGGCTCCATTTACACTAAAATTTCAATAAATTTTAATTTTTTTAATTTTTAATTATTTTTTTTATATTTTTAAACCATTTTAATATACTGATGTTAAAAATAAATTTTAAAAAATAAAATAAAAATATTACTTTAATATATTTTTAAATAAAAACAATTTGAAAAGTAACTTCAAACACACTTCTAAACATAACCTTGTATTTTAATATTAACCTTTTATATATATAACTAATTAACTCAAATCCCATATTCTTTATAGATTATGCATAAATTTGGCTTTGCTAGTGCAATTCCCTTTTATTATACAACTTAATTACATTGCCTATCTCATATGGCATATCTTAAAATTGATGCATGCATATGCTAAACCTTGTTTGGTCGATAAACGATAAAAACCTACTAACAAGTACATTAAAATGAGAACATATATATAAACTAACCCAAGGACCTGTGCTGATTATATTATTACATAATTAAACTCCTTATTATCTCAGCTTCAGGACTATCAGAATCAATTGTTGCCAAAAGCTGAGACAATCGCTCACTTAAATCATCAACCTCCCTATGCAAGTTCTTGATATAGTTGCAAGTTTCTTGTAGGACCTTAGAAGCTGATACCTGCATATCATATCATATCATATCATACATTTAAAAAAGTCAAAATTCATATCATTCAAGAACAAGTATATATAAACCCTTGCTAATTATTAATTAACATTATTATTGGAGAGATTATAATCCTAAATGTCTTGCAAACTACCAAATTGTCATAAATATATGCGTGTTATTTATATTAGTCTAAACCATATAGTAGTAACTAGTAATTACTACTTTTATCCATAACATTGACATGATGTAGCCAAAGGGTATGGACCAAATTGTCAAAAACAGCAGTCAATTATAAGACCATAAAATGTATTATTCGGCTCTTCCTTTGGGCGGTCCAATAATCCAACTACGAAAACTGTGAAGGTCAAAGAGAACTTGGATAGCTATGAAAATAATTTCCTTGATGGCCGGGTCATAGTTCAAAATGTCTAGAGAGTGCAATTATTATAACTGTAATACACTATTCTTGTCGAACATGCATCATGTGCAACATTACTCATGTATTTCTCCACCCTACTTTCCCCTACAAGATTTCATGTCCCTCTCTTCCTTCACTGTCATAAAAGAGAGAGTGAAAGACAGAGTGGGGGTTAAAGTACCTTATCGGAGCGCCTTTGACGAATCTCAGGGAGAAGCTGGCGTAATTTGGAGACAAGGTGGATGATTTGATCATCAGTGATCCTTGGAACACTAGACTGCCTTGACCTTCTGCTAGACATGCCTGCAGCCTATAAACAAAAATTTGGCACGTCTGCTTCAAAGTTTTTGAAACCCAGCTGGTTTTGGTAAAAGGAAGAGTGTTGAAGAACCCAAAAGAGCAAATGGGAAGGTATATCGGCTGTAAGGGAAGATGAGAAGAAAAGTAAAGAAAGAAGGAATGTGTTAGATGTAGTAATTAGCTTAGTTAGGGAGGTGAAGAATTGGAGATGGTGATGAGAGAGTTATAAAGAGAAGGACCACAAAAGCAAGTTAACAGGGGGAGTGTGTGTGTGTGTGTGTGTGTGTGTGAGAGAGAGAGAGAGAGAGAGAGAGAGAGAGAGAGATGTTGGATGTGATGAAGACAAGTGCATTGGAGAAATAAGTGGACTAGACTTGATGTTTTATATTTTTTTTTTAGTGAAAAAGAGAGAAGAAGGAGACCATGCACTTCTTCTGTGTGTTCCCAACATGGGGTTTGATCTAAGTGGGCTTAGAGAAATGTGTGTGTTTTTTCTCAAACAAAGTGGGCCTTTATGTGCATGTCTCCATACACAACACCATGTGATCATAGGACATTTCTCATCACCAATCAGGGACTTCCAATCACTGAATTTCATACAAAAATGTCAACTTGCCACATTATGCTCCTTGAGATGTATCCGTAAGATTCATGAAGCCTACATTTCCAGGCCTTTACTCAATTTTTTACCAATATTTTTGCTATTATTACAGAGAATTTAATTATTTTTTTATGAAATAACACAGCTGCAAAAACAATAATAATAAAATAATATGGTTTGTATTGAGTTTCAAAAACACGAAATATAAAAAAGTTGCGTTTGGAAAATACAACATTTATAAAAATATTATATTTATAAAATATAACTTTTTTAAATGTTGCATTTTGAAAATGCGATAACCATCCAAATACTAACACCCTTTATATTTAATTGTTTTATTGAAGGGAATTACTTACCGTGTTTGTCTTGGCATATTTTTAATAAGTAAGGCAGTTTGAAGACTTAAGCCAAGTAAAAATTATTCGTGGGGTTTGTGTACTCATGATTGACCTTTTGGAAGTGACATAATCATAATATTGTTTAGATTAGGCTTCTTTTCTTATAAAATTCAATATTACATAAAAACTATATCTTTTTAAAAGTTTATTTTCTTATAATTTATATAGCTTGTAATCAAAATTTCTTTTGGATTTATAATGAATTACATAATAACTATGATTTATGTTCTCGTTTCGTCATTGTAATTAATTTTTTATCATGTATTTTATAATAAAAATTTCATTTGAATTTAGAGAAAATTTAGAGTTAATGTTTTCAAAATACAATTTCTTTAAATGTCGCATTCGGTAACCGCGACAATCACCAAACCACCTTTTTCCCATAAAGTTACCCATAAACACTAAACCTTAACCTTATCTAAAATTATAAAAAAAAAATCATAACTAACAAAATAACACAACATAAAACTCATAATTAACAAATTAACATAATAAAATACATCGATAGCATATAAACATGTTTATCTATCTATGCTATTGTATTCTACTAGATGGACAGGTTCATCAATAACATGACTATTTTTTATCTGAGTGACCTCATTCTCAACCACGAAATCATCAAGAGTTAACGTCTCTCTAAAGTTTGCAGGTGCATTACGTTAAATAGTGAACCAAGAAAACACATAAATGTATCCTTCATTTTCTTCATCAAAATTAGAAGCACAAAGGTGACCTCTCAACCCTCTTATATCAATAAGCCAACATAATATTCATCAAATTCATACATTAAAGGTTCCATAAATAAAATGCATCATTCAACATATATTCATTCTAAAAAGTTACAATTACTTCCAGTACTTTGAATCTATTACACATATTGCTCATATTGCAAGTCTTTTGGTAGAAGAACCTATACGGGGTCTGGTGTGATGACCCGATATGTTATACTAATATACCAAATCATATACTTCTCCTATGTAATCATATGATGAATCTCGATAAATACCTCATTACTTTATCCATCCCACTATAATATATAAGTTTTATGGAGGTTTAACGAGTCAAATTGTCAATTTTACCTTGATAATTTACGGCACGCAACTCATAGCCCATATCAATGTCAACCAGAATGTGTTTCATGTAGCCAAACTATCGCATTACTCGATTAGAAAAATGTAGCCTAATCATCTAAAAAAACTAACAGGACCACTACAGTCTATTTATCTATCATGCTAATGTAAACTACAAGTGCAACTATCAGTTTATTATCTTCGTACAAAGCCTAATTTACCTACAATACACGTGTCAAAAATAATGACAACACATGTTTTTTAACACATACCTAGAAAAAATGTTGCCTACCTAGCTCACTCCCATATAATTACAATACATATGTAAGATTATTATCAATATCTTAATTGCATACCACCTAAAATTACAAATCACAAGCCTATTAGCTTTTTTTTCAAGTCATATGTAGACAATATAGTTGCATATAATTATTTTAAACATTGCATTACCTAATGGGAGTTGAAGTGTAACTTATATAATCTAGACATTCATAACTTACTTCCTCAGAATTTAAGGTCAGCCATATTAAGATGCTCCTAGGATCAGAGCTATTTTGAAAAACATATGAGTGGTTTTGTTTTTCATTTATTACAAAGATTTGAAATGTAAATGTAAATACGAATTTTAAATTGTTTCATTTATACCTGTAAATGTAGAAATGTCCCCCAACTTGTTTTGTCCCCTTCATGGATGCAACACGCTATCCATTTGACATGCCAAGACAACAAAATCCCAGCTCTCTATGGAGATCGCATTAAAATCCTCAAGAAGCATCAAATAAATACATGTGTAAGATCTATGAATAGAATGCTACCAAACATATGCAATAAATATGCGCTAGCATACCTGCATCATCTTTCAATGATCATAACAAGATTCAAAAATAATTCAAAAATATATAATATATTAAAGTCATAATTTAATGCATACCTACACAAAGACCTCGTCGTCAACATCATCTAATGGTGTGACAAATATCTCATCAAATCATTTAAGGCATATCCTACCCTCTTTCAATTCAGTGGGAAGGGGTGTCACTCTAAATACATGCTCGCATAGCGTAACTAGATTACACATTCCATTAGATGTTATTGCATGTCCATCGATAAGAAGTCCAAACAGAACTATTATATCCTATAATATAGGTGTCATCTCCAAGTTCCTGAGGTGAAACATGTGTGTCTCATGTTTTCATCGCTCAATTAGTGCATTAATCAATTATTGATCAAGCTTGAAGTGTTTCAAGCAAATAATGTATAAACATTATGCTTAGAACAAAAATAGCTTAATTCAATCACATAGTTTCATCAACTTATGTTTTTGGTAATATATCTTAACCTTATCCTATAATATAATTTAAAACATAAATACATTGAATATAAAGTAAAGAAAGTGTTAATTAAAGTTAAATATACTTACAATGCCAACAAATTTGTCCTCTGATTTGTGTTTTCCTATAATCACAAGATAAAAGTATCAACAAGCCAAGTGGGCATGTACTATGACATAAGATTCTTCAAAACTCAACCAAATTCATGTCATTTTCATGTTCAATTGCATGAAATCAATCATAATTGACTTAATCTATACCTAATTTATCAAAAAATAAAATCAAACTAAACCTAAACAATAATTTAATCACAAATATACCAATCACAAATTAAATATAAAACCCATAAAATTAATAGTAATGTAGAATATTTACCCTACTTTTTAGTTAGGAAGTGGTGGCTGTGTGGTGGTTATGGTTGGGGAGAGGAGGTAATAGCTGGGGCGACAGTTTCTAATGGGATAAACATTCTTTAAGGCTTAAAGATGAAGCGGATGTGATTTTTGGGTGTTTTATGATAAAAACCAATCATTTTTTAGGTTTTTTTTTAGAGAAGGAAAGGGGCTGACCCTTGGTTTTTTAGAGAGAGAGGGAGAGTCTATTTTTGTTGGTGGAGAAGAAAGGAGGTTGGGGTTTAATTTCATTATATGTCATAATTTTAAGATGTGAAATGATAAGTTATCATACTTTAGAATCGCGACATCCATGAAATGTTACATTTGTGAATCATGATAGGCTAAAATTATGTTGCTTGACTATTTTTTTTTAAAATTGTGCTATTCCACCAATATTTTTAACTTATTTGGCTAATGTTTTAGATAAAATCAATTTTTACTAGCAAACCATTCTTGACATGACATGCTCTTATTGATCATTGACCTAACTAAATCAAACATTAGTTCACAAGATTCTACAACTGATGACAACTAATTTGTACCCTCCTCTTTCACTTAACATTTCCCATTTATTTTTTTTTCAAGTATTTTATGGTCAATAAATTACAATGGAAGTTTGATCATGTGCAAAATTTAATGTTTGATTTCTATATATACGAAGAAGGAAATATTAACAAAAAAACAATTAAAAGAGTTCATACATTTACCCCGTTAATGCCATGCTTTTCCACTCACAATTGCTTGTTCACATCACTATCATTTTTTGTTTTAGTCCCTAAAGTCTGACATGATTAGTGTTTTGGATAGATTTATTTTTCATTTTTTCCCTTGCAGCTATAGTTGCCATGGTTTTATTTGGGGCTATGTCCTTGGGTTTTATTCTCCTTATGCAGTTTGGTTAGGTTTGTTCCATATTGCTATTGCAAGGTCCATGTTTAAATAATGGTGAAGATTTAAAGACAAAGGACTTGAATTGATATTGTTGTCAATGCAATGGATTATTTGTTGGACATCATTGGCATGGTGTTGGTTTGTAGAAGCTTTTGAATTTTTTTTGTACTTCATGTTTTCATTCATGTTTTTTTATTGTATTACGCTTTAGACATAGAATACAATTTCTTCAATTGCTTCATCCAACAAATATCAAATTGAAAATTGTTATACTTTTCATTGGTTGCATTGATTTTTCTTTGCAAATTTGTTATTGTTAGCCTTGACGACATAGTAAAGGATGCTATTGCATTGGTTGACCATTTATTGATCATTCTTATCAGTGAGAGCTTATGCAAAGGATTGTTTCTCGTGCCCTCTAAAATTGCAAGGTCCTTTTCTAATTTTTCTCTTACACAACAATCTACAAAATCTTAAGAAACAATATTACAATCAATAACAAGCTCTAGAGGACATACAATAAATTGTTTTAATGTCATAGGATTGGTCATTGCTTCAATCTACAACTTGAAGTTTATAATTTATCAACAAATCTATAAGTAAATTTTCTTTTATATATTGATTTATAAAATGTTTACATGTATATGTAGTATTTACATGTATATGTAGTAACTATATCTTTATAGAGGGATAACATTGCCATGCTTAATTCATCTCTTTAACTATATCTATTGTTTTACGCTAATACTTTGTTGTGCCTAAATTTTCATATAACATTATTTATCTTTGGAATAATTGTTGGTCTGTATTTCGTTAATTTGTTTTTTATAAAATGAACCGTTTTCCTACAGTTTTTAGTGTCTTTTTATTGTTTTAGTTCCTCAACCTACTTAATATGTATAATATAAGTTTTCCTTAAACTTTCTTACCATAATCCAAAGTCTTATAATATTCTTCCATGCTAAATAGCATGCTACTAGATTGTCAATCCCTTGATTTTTTTCCCTTCCACTTTAATTGTGCATGTTGCTGTATGACGACTCCACTATAAAACCTTAAACAATATGGTCATGGAGGAACTATTCGTCTTTAAGTTTATCATATTTGAATATAATGAATCAAATCCTAGCCTAATAGTTTTAACTGTCTATTTATTGATAGTCTAGTAGTTTTCTTGTTTTAATTAAAAAATAATCTATTTTTTATTTTTATTTTACTATTCATTCCCTTATAAATTACTACAAGTTAGCACAAATTCACTCAGTAACTTGTTTTTTGTCCTTTATTTTTCTTTTCTTTTTTATCATTTTTTTTCTATTTAGTCCTTTCATATTGTGTTTATTAGAGTTTGGGCTTTGTGATTTATTTATATTTGTATTCTATAGGGTTATCATAGTCTTAAAAAATCTAAGCATTAGATCGGTCCTCGATTTTGCATAAAATAATTTGGTTTTATAGTTTAAGAGAGATTAGAAATTAAAGGACTAAAATTGAGAAAGAAGTGAAATGTCAAGCCTTTAAAAAAATGAAAAAATGGTTCTCGTGCTTTTCCCTAGATTTCTCCTTGGGTATTTTTCAAAGTTACTTATTGGTTCTTTGAGTTTTCCTATCTATTAATTTGGTCCAGGACTTTATTTTTTTTATTTTCTCAGCCCCTTGTTTGAGAGAGGTGAGAGAAAGTCATTGGAAAATGACAATAAGAGAGAAAGTTGTGGGACCACTTTTCTAAAACTAAAAAAAGTCATTATTGGTGTCAATGAGTTTTATTTAATGAGAAAAGTTCTATTGAGGTGTTTTTCGCTTGTCATCCTTCTTAACAAAGTAGATCAAGGTTCAAAAATTATTATTTAAGACTCTAAATGGGTTTAATGAGGCTTTTAATGTGTTTATTTAGTAAAAAATAAGTTTTTTTAAGGGTGCTTGAGGTCTAACCCAACTTTTTGGCCACTAAATGTGGCAAAAAAATGAACTAGTGGGTTGCGTGTTCTCTTCTACTACAAACAATGTGTCTTGTGATAGTTTTTTTAAAGATTTTGAATAGACATGTTGTTCCTCCAATTTAATTAAAAAAATTAATCGGTCAACCTTAAGGGGTATAGTTCAACTAGTCAAGCTCTAGATTTACTCCCTAGAGTTCACCAGTTCGAGTCCCACAAATCTCTGGGTCACTGGAGGCTTACATGGTTGCTAACTTCAGGGCCCGTGAGATTAGTCGAGGTATGCATATGCTAGTCCGAACACCTATGTTAATAAAAAAAATTAATCAGTCCAAAAGTGCAGGCCTGCCTTTACAAGCCCACGCTCACTAGGTCTATTTTGTTGGCCAGCAATTGGACTCCTCAACCAAGTTTAGTGAGATTTTTTCTAACACTTTTTTTTTATATAAATTTAATTAAATAAAATAGATACAACTTTTTTTTGGTATCATTCCATTAATACCATTCTACCTTCAATTTATTTTCAAATAAAAGTATAATATTTTTTTATTGTATTAACAAAAGTTTTTTTTATACTGCTCTTCATAATTTTTTTAATATTTAACTACTTAGTCTTTGATTAGTGTTCAAATCTCTATGTAACATTTTTTTTATGTGTATATTCATTAATCTATTTTTTATTTTTTATTGCACGTATACTAGATAATTTTTAATTCATGATTGAAATTTCGCATACAAATAAAAAATATATTATTAACACCTGTATTTACATTAATTTTATTTTTTGTCTAACTCACGGTGGAGTGCAAGCAAGTTATCAAGAATAATCTAATTCATATCACTCCCAAAAAAAAAAAAAACCCCTTTATGTCTATCAGTCTTCTTCATTAAATTGATCTTTAATACATCTACCATCCTTCCTTTCAATAGTTTACCTAATTGTGTAACTTTTTTTTTTCTCTCACTGCTGGTTTTCTTCTTATTATTTACAATACTTTCCCGACAATTGGCGAAAAGAAAAAAAATATTCATTCGTGCATTTTTGGCTACCTAGCTTTTCTACAATCTATTCCATCCAGACAAAACTTGATACTTAGCAAATATACTAAAATATCTAGGGCTTGTGATGGTACTTTAATGTTGATATAAAGAGTGAAGCATCCACCTCCTTTCTTTTCTTTTCTTTTTCTTTTTTTTTTAAATTTCATTACCAAACTTTTTTCTGATATTAACTCAATTCTTTTGTGACCTAATTTCATAAAATAAAATTTTAAGTTACAGTAGAAAGATAAAATTAAAAATGAAAGGATCAGAATATAAAATACAAAGAAAATATATTGCCAATCTCAAAATCTTTAGAATTTTCTTTTGATTCAAACATTTATTTTATTTATTTTTCAGTAATTAAACTTAAAAGATAAAAGAGAAGGTCACTAAAATATTGTAATGGAGAGAAAAAGTAGTTGAACCAGAACCCGACCTAAAAAAAAGAGAATCATTGTGTTAATTGATTTCATTTGAGTGAATATCATTTAATTTTTACTTTATTTTTGAATAATAATATATAAATTTTTTCATAATACTAGTAAGTATGTTTATACAACCTATCATCATTATTATTTTTTAAATTTTAACCAGTTGCTTTCTTGCTTTCTTGATATCATATATATTTTTATTGTCATATAATTAAATAATTATTTAAAAAAATAATGTTATTAAGTCTAGTTGGATCCACAACTTGAGTTCTCGATTTAACAAGTTAGCTTAGATTGGTCTTCATCAATCAAAAGATGTCATCGTGTGTGCTTGAGAAAAAAAAATTGTTGAAGTTTATAATTAAAATCTTACTTGGAAATAGAAATTAACAAAACATCTACACAATTGTTTTGCATTTAAAAAATTTATGATCCGATCCATATACGAACTAATTATCGAGTTTTCCCTTTTGAAGGATGAGTTAGCATTGCATTAAATGCCTAGGTAGTTTACGACGATCGCTCAACTCGCAATTAAACAATGGGGCTAATTTATTCCTTATAAACTTAACCAATGCCTTTTCCTATATTCTAAGATTTATTATTACCATGTATCCGTGTAATTTTATTATGATATATTAAGAATAACTAATGGTATTTTATTGGCTATTTTTATTTAAATTCACTTTAAAATAATAAAAAAAGAGAGAACTACTAGATTAAGATATTTTTATAATTTTTTATGTATTATAGATTTTACTACCTCTCTCATACATTATACATTATTGCAAATCTAGATGGCAGCCAAACAAAATCCATATTTCAATGTTCATATCTCATACATTATACATTATTGTTTTTCTTCCTTGTTTGGGACATAACTACGTTAGTGTTCCTAGCTTGATCATCAAAACCTCATTTCACGTGCCATTTCCCTGGCATACACGACATGCACGTGTTATGTCATTGGCTAGTACATTGTATTATTGGGAGAAAATCTCTAATATATACAGGAATGTATATGAAATTTCAAATTAACGCTTTTGCCTAGCAGAGTCACGTGCTACAAGAATTTTAGACAACCCTTCCCTTACTTCTCCGGCCCATCCCTCAATTGTTTGTTGTTGCAACAAAGTTCATAAACCAACTTATATTTTTGTCAACAACCAACAATTAAGTTCTTCAATTAGGATTATCATCACCATCTTGATTTGATTCTTCTAGACTGATAATGATTAATATATATTTCTCTTGCTACCCCATTAATAATATATATGTTTGGAAGCTTTTCGTAATTGGTGTGTGTGATTGGTGCAATTAATTAATATATATATATAAAACCAAACTTGATAAAACTTGTGTTTTATTTACTTTAATTAGTTCTTTGATTGAACCTTAAAAAATATTAAGAGTACTAGAATATTCTCTCACATCCCTCGTCATATTTATATAACATTAATTCTTTTTTCTGTGATTAGGAATTTCCTTTTTTAAAAAAAGGGGGTGGGTGGAGAGAAGGTAGTGTAAGGTGGTTTATAAGATGATAAAAGACGAACAACTATATATATATATATTGAATTTGTTCTCTAAATGGTATCTATTGCAAGGTGAATAGTATACACAAATGGAAAGGTTATCTCATATATATATATACGCACATCACACACATGGCTTGCCAATATAGTAAAAATTAATAGAATAACGTGAAACTGTTTCAACTTTTATGTCAAATGGAAACGGACGTATAAATTAGGCAAAGGGCCATAGTAATGGCACATACACATGGATAGCTCGATTGTGTGTAGAAAGTCAATATCAAGATGACATTCATGGCTCACCACCTTACTTCTTGTTAGAAATCAAGGACTGCAAATTCGAAATGGTGGCATTACATGTTAGTCCATGTGAGTTTTCCGTGAAAATCAGGTACTAGAACCACATCATGTAACCTTTATGGAACAAACACATGATCTTGATGTATGAAGAGGATGGAGAAGACTTGTGATCACTGTAAACGCGAAATGTTCTCATCTCTCTTCTTTCTTTGAAATGACAGACTTAGGCCAAAAGGAGAGTGTGTTACGAATTAAACGTACAAGCATGGGTTTTTAACCCTATCTATCTTGTTTGGTCATGATGCCCTGCCACGAATTGTGGGAAAACCATGCAAATTGGAGCAATATCGTAATTTTTTATGATTTCCCTTCCGTGATAAACGAAAGTCAAGCAAGCAAAACGTTGCTGCAGTTTAATACTCACTTGACTATGCATGTTCGAGGTCGGCAAGAAATATTTGATAGATCACATAGTTTGAGATATAGTATATGTGAAGTTCGAGGACCTACTTTATTTTATGTAATTAATCCACCCCTAATTGCGCCATTTGATTGAGAAAAACAAATGTTGGAAGTGATAATGATTCATTTGTCTCCGACAAATACAATCCTCTATTTGATTTGCCAGGTTTTGTTTGTTTGTTTAATTCAAATGTTAAAGGTGGATTGGAGTCTCCGACATACAATAAATGATGTTTTAGCGCATGAACACACCTAAGCTACTTTGTTCACAAGCAATCGCATCTTTATTTAGGGAGTGCTTCTTTTTTTTTTTAATTACTCATATATTTCGTACACATAACTTTTTTAACCATAAGATATCCCTGGAATAATTTTCATATATTAAAAGTATGTTTCTTTCCATTTAGTTGTTAATCATACCATATATATATATATATATATATATATATATATAAAACTTAGATTAATGTATTTTAGAAAAATAATTTTCTGATCACAACCTTCTTTAAAATCTGTAAGGAGATAATAATATGCTCTAAGATTTGTACAAGAATATGATAACATGAGGAAGGGCATACATTTTTTGTCGCCAATGATATAATTAATTATAGTTTAAGCCATTATTCACGACTTTCAATTATCATGTATCCCGGGATATGATATTCCAAACTACACGTGCACTTTGCCCACTTCACAGTAATAATATCTTACCGCTAAGTCAACAGCATTAAATTTGTACATCTTCAAATTAACAGAAGACTAATATGTTTGATATTCGCAGCTAATTTTATAAAAGTGTTTTTAAAATAAAAACATTTCAAAATATTTTTTTTAATTTTTAATATTAACATGTTAAAATTATTTAAAAATATTTAAAAATACATCAATTTGATATATTTTCAAGTAAAAAATAACTTGAAAAACACTTTTAAAAATGAGACTTTTACAAGAACATCATACATTGCACCACCTCTACCTTACAAAGCACTATATTTGATTTGTTAGAGAATAAGTTTTATTATTTGTTTTTTTAATTGTTTTATGAAGTTATTCTAGTATCATAACTTAGATTATGAGTTTGACAATTTAACCTAATTAACTTGAACTGTTTTTTTAATTGATTTTTTTAAAATTTTATTATTCAGTATTTTATAATGTTATTAAATTGAAATTATATTAAAATAATTTTTTAAATTTTTTTTATATTAGCACATCAAAATTAACAAAAATAAAATACTTAAAATGCATCAACTTCATATATTTTAAGGCAAAAAAAAAAACTTAAAAAACATTTTAAAAATATAACTTTTGCAAAAACACCCTACACTACACTACCTCCACCATACAAACATTCCATAACAGTTTGGTGCTAGCTATACACAATAAAAGACACTTTGTAACAAGTTCACTTTGGAAAATTAACATTATGCTAGAAGGGGTGGAAGCCACTTACCTGTTCCTCCCGTGGGGTGTCCTTTCCTAGTCAAAGGTTTGATCCCGGTCGGACCACCTAATCACATCAATGACTACAAATCTACATATTTGCATTTTAAAATCACATAACTCATCACCATATATATTTCAAGAATCCACATATTCACATTCAAGTGTTCCATATATTACACAATCATACAATGAATTTGTCACATGCATTTAAGTCAATTCTGATATGGAAGTCTATCACAGAACTTTTGCAGCGAAAGTGATTCACTGGTGACACTGGAATCGGTAACGAAAACTGGTTTGCTGGTGACCCAAAAATCAACAGCGAAAACTGGTTCACTGGTGACACAAATTGACAGTAAAAACTGATTCACTAGCGACACAGAATTCGTTAATGCAATCCAGTCCTATGGTTGACGTATGAAATCATCTGCGTACCTAGTCTTTCGTTAACTCAGAAATCATTGATAAGAATTGAGTCGCTGCCGACTCGAAAATCATCACCGCAACACAGTTTCACAGCTGACGCTGAAATCATCAACACATATGGTTCATAGTTGACTCAGAAATCGTTGATGAAAACTAAGTCGCAATCGACTTGAAAAATCATCAGCGTAGTCAGTTCTATGATTGATGTTGAAATCATCAACTTACATATTCTATTGTTGACATAGATATCATTAATGAAACTTCAGTCACTGCCAACTCATAAATCATCAACGCAATCTATGTCGTTGTCAATTCAAAAATAAACAGTGGCGATGGAGTTGTTTATAGTTCTATTTCTTTGTTTTGGCTAAGCATGAGGTTTACACTAGGCTTTCTCCTCCTTCCAACGTTTCTCAATCTATTTGGACATAGAACCTCGTTGAACCACTCTTCATTCATCATACATTATCAAACAACACAAAAACATCTCCGTATGTTCATCTACTAAGGTTTTTCTCAAATCATCACTTCCAATACCAGCACCTAACATTCTTACTACCATACATTCTTGCATTCACATTTGTATCATGGCAATGTATCAACATAACTAATAACAATTCTACAACATTTACGAGTTCTATTTCATTTTTATCACAAGTGTAATTACAAAAATCATGCCGCAACATATTTTCATTTACTTGAACCATTCTCATGTAAACCCATCAATCTCATATCAAAATTCAAGCATGAACATCAACATAAATTTCAGTTCCAGCACACAAAACGTTCCTAGGAATCCAACATAATCACACTCCATGCATCTCCTCATTTCTTTACACATTTCATGTAAGTTCATTAATTATATGTGAAAAATCAAGGTATTAATCATCAACATACATTATGTTTTAGTTTGAATATGTTCTTAGGAGTTCAACAAGGTCATTGTCATGCATTTCATCACACAATTACATCTTGTCCAGCCCTTCAACAATAGCCGACCATCTTTCGAGTTTGTTCATTCAAATTTGTTCATTTCTCTTATTGAATGTTCTAGAGTTAGGTCCCCTATTCAGCCCCATTTTCATCCCTCTTCCTAGTATAGATTTCCTTAACAGCCGGTGTAAGAATCCTAGGCCATTTACTTGGGGTTTTATTCTTCTGTTTGGTTCCAAAGTCACAAGAACAGGTGGAGAAGGGTTCTAGTTCATACCTCATAGTTTTCAACAGCTTTAGGAAGCGATTTAATAGTTTTTCTTCCCTTCTACTTTTGGTTTTCTTCCTCCCTTCTCCAGGTGCACTAGCCGGCCTCCTACACCTATCCTTTTTCTATAGTTTCAGCCATTTATGTAACGACCCAGCTTTTTCAAAGTCAAAAATCAATGGAATTGTTTTTTAGGTTCTTATCAAAAATTTGGCAGAGTTTCCTTTGTATTTATCCTTACGAAGCTATTGACATCCTAATTAAAGTCTCATACAACTCACATTAGCAACTTGAATATCAAGAATTCACATCAATAATAATTGTTATTTATCTCATCATCTCCGCATCATAAACAAGTATAAAATGCTTACTCATGAAGTAGAAAAATAACAGGAACCAAAAATAAAGAAGACTTGACATGTAACAATAAACATGAAAATTACTGCTACATGTATTATGATCCTCCACACAAGAGTCTAAGTTATACTAGTTACAAATAGTAACATTATGCAATACTGCAAGAGTTTACGTTATAATTACATGCCAAAAGAGGAAGTCAATACATGCATAAAAGTCTCCCTAAAATCTACAAGTCACACGGATGGAGTGACGAACCTAAAGGGTATAGGAAGTTCCTGCAGTTAATGAAATAATACAATAAAATTTATTATACTAAGATAGTCGTGAATATTCCAATAAAAGATTCTTTCTATAATAATAAAATTTAGCGTAGTTCATCATTCTGTTTTTTTAGTTAGATTTCAATGATTCATTTTGTAACACAAACACTTTAATACTTCTATCTTTCATTATGGCGTTCCATTCTTGGATGCATATCTCTTATCGAGATTTCTTAGTCTCCCTTAGCAACCAAATCAATTTCTATAATTCCAGCATTCCATCTTCGAAAGCCAATTTCATTTGTGATTCAATAATCACTTCTAGCAATTTGATCAATTGCTATAAATATATCTAGCATTCCATTCTCAAAAGCCAATTTCATTTGTGATTCAATAATCACCTCCAGTAATTTAATTAGTTGCTATGCATTCAACATTCCATTCTCGAAAGCCAATTTCATTTCATGACTCAACTATCACTTCTAGCAATTTATTCGATTGCTATACATCCAACATTCCATTCTCGGAAGCCAATTTCATGCCATGATTTATCAATCACCATCAACGACTTTATTGGTTGCTATAAACATGGCATTCCATTCTTGGAAGCCAATCTCATTTTAGGATTCAATAATCATTTCATTCTAATATTGAACCCATATCAAAAATTTTATCTTTATGGCAATTAATACAGCAACTCAAATAAATCCATTGCCGGATTTATATGTCTTAATAAGAGACATTTAAGTAGTGTTGCCACCTACCAGGAGTATAATGTGATGAGCCGGCGTGGGTACGCTGGACTGCCTCGGGGCCCTCTCATGTACCATAACGAGATCAAAGTTTTTTAATCAGAAACTTTGGATCGGATCACAAATCTTAATTGACATATTCTTTCATCCAAAAATTTAAAATATATTAGTTCATTCATGTATTTCTCATTCAAAATCTCGTGACCATTTCTTTTGAAATATCCATGGTTAGAGATTCCTCTCAAATAGTTTTCATTCATTCACTAATGTGTTTTTACAACTAAACACTATTTTGCATTTCAATTAAAACTTATCTTGTTTAATTGGGAATGTGGTGTAATTCTATTTTCTCACACGTTAACATGTCCCTTTTCTATTACTAAGAAAAGAGAGGTTAGATTTACCCATTAACATATCTAATTTTGCTCATTCTCTACACTCTCACAAATTTATCTTTTAGATGGCAGCATGACGTTTCTATAGATTTTTATCCATAATCAGAGTTGGTTTAACTTATGAAAAGTTTGCTTCAAATGAGAGTTAACATCCCTAGTACCAATTCCATAAAGAGGTATATTCAAAATCTCATTCCCATCTATTCCTAATTTCAGCTACAATTCAATAATTATAAGCTGTCACGCAAAATACAGCAGAGCCTATCTTCTGTATTTTATTCTTAACTTGAGTTTTAAGAACTCGAAATAGGTAAGGCCAATTTCTAATGAAAGTTAACAACAATATGCACAAATTTCAAAGGGAAACTTATCGAAAATTTCATGCTTAACTAGTCCAAAATTCACTCACAAGTTAAGTAACAATTTCAGTTTTGAAATGCATAACTTGACCCCTCATTAATATTTCACCCACATTTGGAGTTCCATAACTCCAAACGACCCAAATATTGTTGCAATGTAAAGTTAACATACCTACACACAAGAAGAAAAATATCTCGAATTCGTTAGGTTTCTATCCTCAAACTCAGCTGCTTAGACATCAGGGTTGTCCAGCTGCAGTTCAATGTCTCCCATCATCAATAATTAATACCTAGGACTAACACTAGAATGTTCCATCCCCTAGGAGTGTTCCTATACCTCAATGATCATCATTCAACCACATTAGTATAATTTGAATACAATACAAGGAACCAAATCATTACTTTATTATAATGGCCAAAACATGTATCAAGTGAGGAGTGAAATTTCTTCTTCAAGTCTTTCAATGTTTTTGTTCCATGATCATGTTAACATGATGAAATTCAAGATTTGACAACCAACAAAAACTCAAATTCAAACAAGTCATCCCCCTTTTTTTCTTTGTAATAATCTTGGCCGAAACTTAAGGAATAATAGTTCTAGCTACTTCATTGTTTTCTATTTTGGTACATGTTTCTACTCTAAGCAATCCTCTCATGTTCAATTCAAATAACCTTATGTACCTCATTCATGAACATCAAATAGGAACATTAAAAATAAACAACAATTTAAATGTTGTGCTAAACATTAAAATCAACAATTTATCAAAAAAAAATGTAACTAATTAAACATTAATTATTTGCACATTTGTATTAAAGAAAGTCTTTCTTTACTCTTTTCTTTCATTTGGCCGAACCCAAGGGCCTCTCTCCCACCCCAATATCTTCTTCAATCTTGAATAATAATGTCATTTTATTAAACAATTAGTCTTTTAAATGCAAAATTTATGAGTTTTTTTTTCTCTTTTTTCCAATTTTTGCTTAAGAACCCTAATAAACAAAATTTGAAAATTAAGGGTTTTACTGGCAATTTCAGTTAGGAAGTGTTTAAAATACTTCAGTTTATGCTCTTTCGTCTCCAAAATCCTTCTTCACATCTTCTTCTTCTCCTATTTCATTTTTCTTCACATTTTCTTCTATTTCTTCAATCAATATCTTTTCTCTTCTCTTGGTAACACCTTTGTTACTCCTTTCATGTTTCCAACTCTCATCTCTCTTTCTTTTTTCACACTTTAAGGAGGGTAAATGGTGGAATGAAAGGCTGGTTGGTGACATGATCAAAAGATTGATGTCTTATCCCAAGTACAGGAGTGTCGAAGTAATAAATAACTCGGCAAGACTGTGGTCGAACCACAGGGAGGTGAACTATATAAATTATAAATAATATATATATAATTTAACAAAGAGTAAAGAGATCTTTGAGATGTGAGATTAATGTGAGGATTAAACAATGATAAAAACAATTGTCAAGGTTAGAGGATCCATTAATGGTATTAGACGTAAATATAATATAAACTCTTTATATTACTCAACTGGAAACCACACACAAAGGAGGTTCCAATCAGATGATTTATCCTTAATAGTTCATTATAAATTTTTAACATGATCATATTAATTATCTTATTTTAGTAACATCATTCTTTTAAATATTGTAAGTAATTCATGATGTTAACTTATGTTAACAACAAATCAAGTTCCTTTCATAGCACAAGTGTCAATTATACCATACAGTAGGCTATGAAAGTGCCAAGTATTTGTTGTACCAAGGGTTGTACACCACAAATCTAGATTAATCATTTAACAAGCAAGGTATTAAGAATTAGTAAGATAAAAAGATAAGGCATGTTAATAACAAACTTTTTTGGATATAAACATTGAAGTCAATGTTGAGTTTATATTACACCTATTCTAACACCATTAGTGAAACCTTTTCACATTGACACAATAAACTTAGCTAAACATTGTGAAGAAGAGAAACATAAATAAACTAGATAAGAACATAAGTATAGTAAAGGAAATGAAAAGCATAAACAAGAGATTAAGGAAAATATAATATGAAATAAAACTTAAACATTATAAAAATATAAAGAAAGAAATAAAGAGCATGATCTTGATTTGAAAACTAAGAAGCCTAAATGCATGGCAAATGCCTCCTTTTATAGGCCAAAATTTAGAACTATTGATTTGATGACTAATTGTTGAGTGGGTGGCCCCCTCTTGACTTGGTAACAATCCTTATCTTCTTGTCTATAGAAAACATCATTGCTAACATCAGAATTTGAATAAATAGTCTTCATGAAAGTTCTGAGAAATTATCTCAACTTTTCAACAAAACAAGAATGAGGTCATTTGGACATCTAGAACTTGAGATAAAGGCTGAACACTAAATAGTGTTTAGGCTGCAGGATAAATTTTGACTTACAATTTGAACTTGAAAATGGTCATTTTGAATCTTGGACTCTTCATAAAAGTTTTAGGCCTATGCCTTGACTTTCTATCCATATAAACCATACCTAAATCCAAGTTCTACAGCTCCAGTTATGATCCAATAACCAAATGGTGTTCCAATTTGAATTCAACTAGCATCTCTTTTCTAAGTTTAGCCCTCTCTTTGTCTTCTCAATTTTAGTAGTTAAACTCATCAATCAATCTTTTGATTTATGTAATAAACCTGCATTTAAAATGAAAATTTACCATAAATTAAAGGTATCTTATATTATCAAATTTATTATTATAAAACATACTCTAGTTAAGGAGTTATTGACACTTCAAGTGCAAAATGATGATATAAAACCTTGATAAAAATACACTTTTATGTACTAATCAGTTGGTGATTATCTAAGAGGAAGGAAGGAGATAGGGGAATGTTTTCCCCTTCCAACCATTGGCCTCCTTTAAAAGAGGGAGGCTTCTATTTGTTTTTTTTTTAATTTAAGTCCTTTAATTTCTTAAATTCATGCTATGAAATCCCTCCTCATTCAATTATTTTAATTCAACCCTTGGTTAATTATTACTCTTTATTTTAACTAAACTTACCTTTCTCTCTTTTCTTTTGTTCTCTAATTATCTTACTTATTCTTCTTCTTCTTCTTTTGAAAGTATTTTGATCGAGGTTTTACAATTTATGTTTTTCTCTAACTCTCTTTTCCTCTCTAATACTCAAAATAATGTACATACAGCTGGTTGCTAGGTTTTCTTCTTGGGAGAGTGGTTGTTGCAGTGGAGTTTGCTGGCTGGTTTTTAGGGAGATGTCTAAACTTCTTCTCCTTTAATGGCTAAGGCCACCTCTATTTTTCTCTAATCCTCCCTTCTTCTCCAACATTTAAAGGAGGTGCATGCAGCTAGGTTTGCTGGTTTTGCTTTGGAAAGAGAGGTTGTTACAGCCAAGGCTGCTGGCCAGCTGTTTTTGGGGAGAGCAAAGGCATTCTCTCTTCTTTGCTGTATTTATACCCCTCTTAAATGTGAAGGGGTGTTTGGAAGGCTGGTTACCCATGTTCTTATCCCTATTTAGTTCATCCTAGGGCTGGTCAAATCCTTCATGGTTCCTATTTAGAGTAGGCCGGTTTTGCTCCCTCACACTTCCCTTTAGAGCAGGCCGGTCTATACCCCTCAATTTTTCCTAACATGGGTCGGCCCAAGACTAAATTTTCATTGGGTTTTTCATGGGTATTATAGAAAATTTTGATGGGTGTTACACACTACCAACTTAGAAATCATCAATGAAACTGCTTCACAGCTGACATATGGATTTTTCAATGCACACAGCCCCAGCTGACTCACAAATCGTCAATTAAAATTGTGTAGCTACACGAAAACTATGTCGCTGCTGATTTAGAAATCAACAACAAAAACCGTGTTGCTGCCGATTCAAAAATCGTTAACTAAAATTGTGTCGCTACAAGAAAACTATGTCACTACTGATTCAAAAATCGACAACAAATTGTGTTGCTGCACGAAAATTGTGTCTCTGCCGATTCAGATTTCAACAATGACGGTGGAGTCATTTTTTGCTTTACTTTTTTTGTTGTTGGGAACACAATCACATGACAAAAGATATTTATGTATAAAAAATTTAAAAAATCATTACATGTTTAATACGTAAACAAAATTATTATAACCACATAGTTTACATAGAAATATATATACCTAACAAACTATACAATAGTACAACTAAATGAATATTGTCATGTGGTATGCAATTGACGTACACAAATATAATATTATAAGATATATTATATAATCATAATATTTATTTATATTGTCTACTAGGAAGAAGAAATCAATATATTTATAATATCTTTTACATCAATGCCTCAACATACTAAAAATTAACTCAATAACCATATGATAGTTTCTCACATAATTTTGAAGGTCTTTCACTGACATTTTTATTTCCAATAGAACACTATTCATATAACTAACTTTAGTTTATTCACGTTCACAAGACTATTTTATTAAGTATTCCCATTATGATCTCAAAGGACTAACTTTGGCTATCTATAAGTCTTGGGATAAATTGAAAATAATAATATAATAGAAATTATGGTGTAATAAAATAATATAAAAAAATAAAAGAAGTTAAAAAGATAAAAGAAGAAAGGTTTATGGTAAAAAATATGCATTTTTCCTGAATAAAAAAATTGTCCAGCCATTTTAAGAAATGGTTAAACCGATTTAATAAAACATCTGAACAATTTCTCAAAATGATCAGACTATTTTGACTATTTTCCCTAATATAACTTGACAACACAACAAGAGAGAAAATAGCATTTTTAATTCTTCTTCCTTCATTTCACCTTGAAGAGCTAGGGAGTAAGGGTTAGAAGTGAAAAGAGAGGATTTTGAGAGAGAAAAACACATCCACACTAGAAATTATAAAAGATCAAGAGAGGGAAAAAATGAGTTGGAGAGAAAGAGTGAAGAAATAAGAGGAAAAGGGAGACGCTGTGTGAAATTTCAATTGGTTGATTTCCAAAATACATCTTGTAACCAAGTAAGATTTTTGAAATGCCTTTATTCTAATTTGAATAAGAGTTAAGTTTTGGCAAAATTGATCAAAATTGAATTAGGTTCTTGAGATGAAATTAGAGGAAAAATGGATTTCATAGAAATTGAGTTCCTAGGATCCTTGTGTGATGTAATAAGGGTGAAATTATGTTGAAATAACAAATAAATTTTGATGAGTAGGGAAACCCTTGGGGCCGGTCATAAAGAGAACAAAAGGGGGAAGTTTCACATTTATGATATTGTCCATTAATTGTGTTATAAATTTGTGTATGATCATGTGAATAATTATTTTTTATAGATTTGAATTAATGAAATGAGAATGGTTGGGTCTAAAAGGATGAAATTGCAAAATTTTAGAGTGTAAAATTTTAGAGAAATTGTAAATTATATGGAATTGTATTGAAAAGAGTTGAAGAAATTATGAATTTGTTTGTAATTAAGTTTATTTTATTATGCAGTTAATGATTTGAATGTATTTATGAAAAACCTGAATAGAATTATAATGAATGTTACGATGAAAAAGGAGTATGTTGTTATGCGATAATAATAATTAATTTAGAAATCTGTCGATGCAGAGGAGACTGTTAGAGTCATTCAACAAGCTAATGGAGCTGCTCATAGTCATATAACAGGTAGATATTTCATACCTTGTGGTAATTTTCTTTACAAATTTCTTGTAAAATTTACTTTTGAATTTGTTAATCCATGAAAATATGGATAGTGATATATATATATATATAGAAAGAAAGATAGATATGTAAGTTGAGAGGATTGATTTGGTGTTCATGAAAGAATACCAAATTATTGCTTCCATATGGGAATGTAGGATTGATTGGCAATAAAGATGGGTTTGTTAGATTTACTAGTATTCATAAAGAAATGCCATATTATTGGCTTCTATATAGGAATATCGGATTGATCGGAAATTGATTGGTAGCTATTATGGGTTGACCAGATTGATTGGTGTTCGTGAAGGAATACCAAATTATTGACTTCCATATGGGAAAGCTGGATTGATAAACAACCAAGATGGCTTAGCTGGAGAAATAGATATTCATTAAGGAATACCAGATTATTGCCTTCTAAATAGAAATGTCATATCAGATCAATAGGTAACCGATATAGGTTTGCTGAAGAAATTGGTATTTAGGAAGGATTACTGGATTGCTGGGTTCAATATGAGAATGTCGAGATGATTAATTACATTATGAATAATATGAGATTTGTTTTGGATTGAATAAACTTATGAAAAAATAAATTTGAAATGATTATATAGATGAAACATTTGGATATTTTCTTAAAGTTTTAAACAATTATTTAACTTGAGACTTAATAAATATCATCAATTTTCTTTACAGGTACCTCACAGACTTACCAGAAGTGATCAGTAGTTTAATTACTTTTGTGTATATATAGGCAAATATGGACAATTATATTTTAATGTCAAGTTTATGGATTGTAATTTCAAACATTTTATTTTGTTAAGTAACTAAGATATTATAGGATTAAATTTAACAATTATCGATGATTAGTTATAATAAGATAAACGTGTAATTTAAATATTGGTATAGTTTAAGTCTTACATGTTTATTATACATATCATTGTATTTAGTGTAGTAGTGTGTGTAGTTAGTTAGTTAGTTAGTTGATGTGAAGTAGCATTTAAAACATATTTCACATCAACTAATTAACTAACTAACATTGATGTGAAATATGTTGTCAATGTCTTAGTGTTAAATTTTTGTTGTGTATGTAAGATTAATAATGTTATCAATGTTATGAATTATTGAGAATAGATTATGAAAGGTTGGATATAATGATGATGGGATCCAAGATGATTTGATCAAAAGTGAGGTTATGAATTTGGTATGGTTTATGGATAAAAATTGTGATTGATTTTGATATGAATTTATGACAACACTTGAAATGTTCTAATACAACAAAAACTATACCGAGATTTCCGTAGAAAAATCGTTAAATTATGAGAGTTATATGTAATACTTAAAATTAAGAAAAGATTAAAAATTAAAGTGTAAGGATCGAGTTTAATTGTTTGACTGATTGAGTTATCAAACAATTTGGTCAATTATTTAGAAAAAAAAAAGCTAGTGATTTCTAAAAGAATCTTCAATGATGTCATGAATGTTGTATATTGAATTATAGGGATGTTACACCATCGTTTGTATGGTCAACTAAAGAATAATTCATAACCTTAGTCCTAATCTCCCGGTGACTAAGTTAAATCCTTTTTCCAACTGTTAAAATATTTACTTTCTTAATTCAACCATAACACATATTCCTTCCATTTTATTCTCATAAATCAATTCTTTCTTTTGTAGATATATTTGACCATTAAAAACATAATTATTATGGAACTGCTAATAGAAATTTAATAACTTTAAAAGGTTAAGGTGCTGACACCTACTTGCTCATCTAGCTGATCGAGCTCCTCTTATAGCAGATGATCCAGCTCCTAGAGCCTTTCCTAATTGAGAAAGAAAATGTCATTGACAGTATATCATCAATCTCATCCCACGTGTAAATATTCATATTTTTTTAATCTTAACTATACAATTTCATCTTTGTCATAATCATTTCCTTTAACTTTAATATACATATAATCTTAATAATTATTCCTAAATCATTTATTTCATGATGATTTACATTGGCCATATAATTTAATTTAAACCTTTAATGATTCTCCTTTGACTATATTGCTCATTTAAATTATTTAAGCCATTTAATTTCCCATATACATGTACAATTTTTTTTTCTTTTTATTTACACTACGCATTATAATCCTTTCATCTATTTCATTTGTTTATATATGCTATACCATTTAAAATCATACAGTCCCTTTAATCCATTTTCAAGTGTTAGTAATGTATGTATAACCATTTGATTTATGTAAATTAACTCTAAAAAATTTTCTTCCATTTCTCTCAATACATGTTAAATCCAAAATCAAAATAATACATACCCACAAAAATATAGTTTTCCTATTATTAACACATTTTTTTCAACTTACTTCACATTTCATTAATATGTATTTTAATTACAAAATTTCTTATTTTATGAACTCTACCATTTTCTTTTAGAGGTATTTAAACCCTTTTTAAGTCCCTTAAAATTGTTCATTCATATTCAAATCTCACCACTTTACTTTCTAACAATTTAGTTTAATAATAGACCAATACCAAGATTTTTAACTTAATATATCTTCAACAAAGTTTCACCACAATTAACAACTTATAAACTTTACACAAAACTCTTTTACCAACATTTAGTTATTCTTGCAAATAACTTCAATACATGAATCTTTTCAAGATCATTACATCTTCCATGGTATCTTTACATTTTTTTTAATTGACCAATTCTATAAATTTTTTCCCTTTCAAATTCTTAAGTTAATTTCATTCTTTTTCAACCTTCTTATTCTCATTATACTAACTTCATGTCAATTTAGAAAATCCATCATCACTTATCTATTTTTCAACTTTTCTACTTGTAACCATTACTTGAAAGTGTACTAACAAATCTTAATTCAATGAATAATATCAACCAATACCCTTCCAAACATTATCACATCAACAATACATACAAATTAAACACAATTCATAAGGATTTTCATCAATTTATCCACTTCCCTAAAATCTTCCAAATAGCCAGCCTTATGCCCTTCCTTAATGCCATGTTTTCTTTTTCATTCCATCAAATTTTCACATTAATCACCTCATATTCCACACCAATAAGCCTTTTCAAGACCAATTTTTCAATTCCATGAATTTGACTAAGAACCTTAATTAGAAAGTTTAGGGATTTTACTTAAAATTTACCAAAACTTCATTCAACAATGAAATAATTGGTAAAGAACACTTTACCCTCTGATTTTAAGCTCAAAATATGCTATGTGGATTAATTTCTTCCATTCCTTCTTCTTTCTCTATTAAATCTTCTTGTTTCTCTCTCTAATGCTCACTTTAATTGTGACATCCTCATATTCGGAATTAGCAACAATATCATGTCAACTGATACACAGAATAATTAAATTTACACACACACACACATATGTGCGCGCGCAAGGTGTTCATATTAAAATTTTATCGAAATTTTCACTAAAATTTTGGCAGAGTCTCCCCTATATCGGGAGGTCCCAAGTTATTAACATTTAACATGTTGACACTTCTAATATTTCATATCTCATAACTCAATCACGACCCAATTATCCTGGGTCTCAATCCCACAAACATCATGGTCATTACAACCATAATATTTAAACATACATTGAAAAACAAATATCATTATAGAGGAATAAATGAAATAAACATGTATACATGGATACAATCATATGAAATTCAGAGTTAAGATTATATATTCAAGTTTAAACATTAATTATACAATTTAAGTTGTATAAAAGTTGTAATATTACAAAATACAAGGGTATACTCCCTAGAATCTAGAATTATAAAAAGTGAACATAAGTTAGGATCTACTCCTATCGTGCATACGATGATCTTGAAACAAAATACATATTATTGAAATATGAATATCACAATAAATATAACAACACAAATATCCAACAATTTAAAAAGGCAAACATCCATTCATATTTTATTCACTTCTCCCTTCTTGTTTTCATTGAAAACTCTTTCTCATTCAACTACTAAAAACTGTTTTCTCTTCCATTATCAACCTCCATTCAAGATTTCATAAGATCAACCATGATTATTTTCGCTTAACATATTACCGATACCACTTTCACTGGTATCATCATCACCCCGTAGGAGTCGATGCAAGGTGATCGCCTTCTCCAGGATCCTAACATACACTAAATATATGCTAACCAATACATAGTGATCCCCTTACCCGAAATCCTAACATACACTAAATGTATGCTAGCCACTACATGTTCATCCCCTTACCGGGGATCTTAACATACACTAAATGTATGTTAGTCAATACATGGCGATCTCCTTACCTGGGATCCTAACATACACTAAATGTATGTTAGTCCACGCCCCATATCGACATACACTTCTTATATTTTCGTTGTCAATGATAATTTCATTACTTGGCAATTCTCACAACAACCTTTCACTTCGAATACACATACATTCAAAATACTATCCAAAATATCGACATCATTATGCAAACTTTTCTCCTTTCACATAATATCCAACATTCGGTAATTCATATTTCACATTAATAACATATCAAATCATGGAATTTAACTAGAAAGTATAGGTGCGGATCACCTACCTGCAGTAGAAGCTCTACTCTTGCTCCCCTGCTGCTGCTGCTATGATTTTGCAATCACAAGCTTATCTCATAAATTTTTCTCATTCAAGGACACATTTTATAATAACGATATTAATAGCCAATAGGTCTTTCTTTCAACCATTCCTTTCTTTATATTTGGATTGTTACTATTTAAATTTAAAATTGTTATTATTTTGAACCGTTACTTTTTTGAATTGTTACTCTTTTGAACTGTTCCTCTTTCGAACTATTACTATTTTGAACTGTTACTCTTTTGAATCGTTATTGTATGCAGAGGTCGCATTTTGACATCCTTTTAGATTTTTAACTCTATCTATAGTTTTATGAATCCGTTTCAAGCAAGGTTTGTCGCGTTGAAAAGCTAAGACACGGGCCTACAAGTCATCTGAAGTAAGGAGAACCAAGTTCTGCCCCCAAGATAGTCATAATTGCTCATCAACAAATCAAACTTACTACCCTATAGGGTCTGTCATGATCTAGTCTTGGTTGGTGATGCAACCATATTATTTGATAGTTTCACCCACATTTAACTAGTATTTTGCCTATGTTTTATATATAAAATGCCTTGATATTTTTTGTTTTATGTTTTAAGGCACTTTTGGATGAAAGATGCAAAAAAGAGTAAATTGGAGGTAATTCACATATCTGATCTTCAGTTGATGTTTTGTGCAGAGCGTGAGCTCTAGAGGTCGAAATGAAGTGATTCTAGTGTAATTAAAAAGCTAACATCCATACCTTTCTGGACACCCAAAACAAGAAAATAAAATAAGGAAAAGCATGGAAATCGCAACCTTCAAAGTCAAATCTCGCAATCTGCCAGTGTTGACCTTCGGCCATTCTGACTTGAATATATGGAGCTATAAAAGTCCAATTGATGCAAACTCAATTTTGTTGGATTCCTGACTTAAATCCCTATCAACGCTCCAAATTTCAGACAAAAAATGATGTCATATGAGGGAGATGTAATTTTTCAAAGATGACAACTGAATTCTGCCAGCAAACAGGTTTCGTGAAGAAACGAGTCCAAATTACGTTCTTAAACATCTAAACCAATATCCAAGTTTTTATTTCAGCAATTTAGCTCCTCTAGGTCAAAGCTTGAAGATTTCATGCAAGGTTATTTCTTCTTTTTTAGGAAAATAGTTATTAAAGTACATAAATGTAAATTGTCTAGTTGAGGGAGGACTATTTTGTAAAATAGAGATTAGAGTTTCCTAGGATATAAAAAGAATGAGAGAAGAGAAGGGGGGCAGCCATCTAAGAGGAGAAAAACGCCTCCCTCCTCTAAGAAACCCAAAATCATGCATTCCTCCTTCTTTTTGACTAGTTGTTCAACAAACATGCAAGGCTAAACTCGTTTTCTTGGTTGCAAGGACATGAAAACCTTTAGATTTGAAGAACTGTGAGATTTATTTTACCTTTTCTTTTGAGTTTATATGATGAATATGTTTGTTCTCCTATACTTATTTTTCCTATGATTGTTTATTTTAATTGCTAGAGTGAACTCTAAGTTATTATTGTAGACAATCTATTGCTAAGTTTGATATCAAAACCGGATTTGTGGTATATGAACTTGTGAAGCAACTGAGTTTAATATTTATGGCGGATCTACGTTATTAATCTTAGGGAGAAAATTCAATCAAATCAAACATAGACTGCGGACAATTATGTTTTCTTGATTAATCAACTTATCTAGTTCTTAAGGTTGCCATTAAAATAAATTACTAGTGCGGACATTGTGGTTGTTTGATGGTTACGGTTAGTTATATGGCGGATCCGTTAACTAACCCATGTTAAGAAGAGATAAATATTCAGAATATAAATTGATGTTTTGTTTCCATGATCAGTTCTGATTTATGTAGGTGGATGTGTGCTTGCGACCAAGGTTTGTTCTCTTGATAATTTTCTGATTTTATTAAATTTTGTTTAATAGTTTTCTGTTTTCTTTTGTTTTAACCTAGATAACGTCCAACCCCCTCCCCCCCAAATTGCATATCATCTAGCATAAAAATCTGACTTGAACCTTCCTTGTGGGATCGACCCTTTGCTTGCTCTATACTATCTTGTGTGTTGTGTTTGAAGCTAGGGTAATTAATTTGTACGACCGCGACATTGCATCAAATTTTAGCGCCATTGCAGGGGAAGTAATTTTAGTTGATTCTTGTGTTATTATTTTTATTTGCTGTGATTGTTATTTATTTTTCTGAAATAAAAGAGATAAAATTTTTGCTTACTGCAGTACTGTTCATTTACGACAGCGGTACTGTTCAAAACATATTTTTTGATGGAATTAGGTATCAGCCTTTTGTTTCCTGAAGGGAAATGACGTTCTGAACAGGACTCGTGGTAAAAGAGATTGTAAATGTTGAGTTGACCTTTAGCCCATTTACTTTAGTTCGTTTCAAAATGAACCTTAAAACCATCACTATTAATCAATTAGCCTTGATGGGATGACGTTGATTAGCCCAAATTATTATATCTCATCTACGAAAAATACTATATAACATTCTAAAATAAATTCGCACCCATAAAATAAATCATTTTATTATATTTTTTATATTTTAAATTTATCACTTATTTTTTTAATTTACATGAGAAAGCTAATATTGAAATAATTAGACTCACAATATATACAATCACCTTCATGAACAAAAATATTAGCATATACAAAATCAAACACATAAACAACAACATATTTGTTTAGTAGTTTGAAATTGACCTTCATAGTAGAAAAAAAAATGCTAGAAAATCCAGTTGGGAAATAAGATGCATGTGTATTAATGACATGAACAATTAACTTGCTGGAATGAGACATGCATTCTCGTCATGCGCCAATTGAAGTATACCCGCAAAACATTTTAAAAAAAAAACAAAATTGAACATAAATCAAATTGCTTTAATTTTTTTTCTCTAAGATTTGCATGGTTGGTGATTTGGATATGAGCGAGGCTAAAAAAAAGGATTGTTATGGACATAGTTTTGTTCAGATATTAAGAAGGCAATTTGGCTTTTGGAGCTGTCATAGTGTAAACAATGGTGATTTTAGGAGCGAACTAGTCACCACAAGGAGGAAAGGCTATGAGTTTTGGATTAGGTAGGAGGTTATTAGGTTATGTCTATTTTAGGTTGATATGTCAAAGACTTATGGTGATTACTAAAGTTTTGTGTGTGTGTGTTTTGTGTGTCATAACTCATTTCTAAGTTATTTTCTAAATTCACTTCTTTTCTTCCAAAAGAAAATTTTAAAATTATAATAAAAGGTTAGCAAAGTGGAGAAAGCAAACCGAGAAGGATTTCAAACATATAGAAAAATCAACTTGCAATTTTGGATGTAATTTGAAGCCTAATTGTACCCCATTATATTCAAGATTGAAAAGATAATACAGATTCAAAGTTAAATTAAATGATTTATTGGACAAACATGCATAAAAATTAAGTCTAATGACATAATTGAATTTTCAATAGGCCAATTTGATTTAATGATGGACCAAATTAAAATTTTAATCATGTTTAGGAATTAATTTGGGTCTAATTGAAGGATTGAATTAGATGCAAGGACTTAATTATACTTTAAAAGGGTCAAATTAATTTTATTAGGGGCTTAATTGGTGAAAAATTAAGTTCGAAAGCCCAATTTGAGCTTAATTGAAAATATTGGAATTTTAAGAGATCAAATTTAATTTTTAATAAGTCAATTGATTAAAATCAAGGACAAAATCGCAAGAAAATCAAAGTTTTGGAGTCAATTAGGGGTTAAATTGAAGAAATTCGCAGCCAAAGACCAATCTGCAAAAGGCGCTGAACTATGGGGACCTAATTGATTGAAATCAGGGGTGAAATTGAGGAAAATTTAAAGTTTAATTGTCAATTAGAGGCTAAATTAAAGAAATCTAAAATCAAGGCCCACAATGAAAAGGCGTTGAAATATGAGGTTAAAATTGAAGTTTTCCAGGGCCAAATTGCATAGATTTTAAAGTTTAAAGCTAATCAGGGGTGTAAATGAAATAAATCAGCCAAGGACCAATCTTCTTCTTTAATTTTCTCTAAAATGACAGTTCAGGGAGATTACTTTGCAGTTGCATTTAATGCCTCTAATGTCCACCAAATGTGACAACACTTATACCAAAATGATCACTTGACATTTGTCTACACCCTGGTTTGGTTAGTTTTTTTTCTCCACTACCAGCTCCACCACGAGCTTCCAGCACGACCACCAACCGGCCACCCCCTCATCTGAAACAGCCACTATGACCCTCTCTCTCTCCTCTGCAAGTTTTTTTCTCCTTCACCGCACAACCAGCGCCGACAATCGACATCTCCACCAACTCCTCCTCAGCCACCAACCAAACACCCTCTTCACAGTCGAAGCCTCCATGTCGGGTAACTCTCCCTTCTCTTCTTCTTTTTGTCCCAACCCTCACAATCACTATATTTGAACAGTGGAATGTGAATTATAATTCACGTTCCACTGTTCATGTATGAACACTAGGCATGAATTCTAGTTCATGTAGCGTTGCTTTGGGCCGGAAGAGTTTCGGCCCAATCCAAATGGCTGGGCTGTGTCCAACCCACCTCCTAAAAAAGAATCCGCTAGGCAAACATCGGCCCAATTCCCTTTTTTGGGCTGATCTCGGCCTAAACCATTTCGGCCGATTCAGGCAAACTAGGATGGGCTCGGCCCATATAGATGGGTCAGGCCCAACCCATATATTTAATAATATTAATTATAATATAAGAATAACATATATTATAATATTATATATTATTAAAAAATAAAAAAAATTAAAACTCCTTTAAAAAAAGTTATGATTCTCTCACCTGTTTTTTTACCAAAATATCCCTTAACTAATCATTTTCATTTTATATTAGGGTTTAGTTATAGACTTTTAATATTTGAGAGTGTAAAACTACACAATAGAGTATACCTTTAGGTATTAAAGATACAAGGTGTAAAATAAATGTGATGCTAAAATTTAGACTTTAGAATGGTTAGGATTAAACCCAATGTGGTAGAGACTCTGTCATGAAGGGAGATTTGCCTTAAGACCTTAGAAAAAAACCAAAAAATAGAAACCCGACCTAGAAAAATAATTAAACAACAATATAACTTATCTTAGGTAGGGTGCACTAAGGGTGATACGTCTTCCCCTTGCACAACCAGTCACTTACCCAGACTCTTGCAAACTATAGGTTCCTAGTAACCATAATAGTAGGTGGCGACTCTTGAACCTTAATTGTAATCTTATGATTAAACCTATACCCATTTCCTTTCCAAACAACAAAACCTCTCAAGAGGCACACTTTCAGGGCGCCAGCCCGACTCACACCCGCGACAGGATAACGACTCCACTAGGGAACACCTTGTCTAGTTGGACTAAGTTTTGTTTGTTTGATTGTTTGCCTATTTGTTTTGGTTTGTTTAATTTTAGCTCGTATTTTCATTGTTTTAGCATTTTTGTTTCTTATTCATGCATAAGCACATTGGGTATGGATTAATGCCTTCATGCATTTTGATTTCGCGAGTAGACCCAATTCTAAGTTAAGTGGGGAGTAGCGGTTTGCTTCATGACTTTCAGTTGGGGTTTAGATTCATGAAATATCCAACTATGAACTGAGTGTTTACTTGGTAATGGCGATCAAATTGTGCCCTAGCCATTCCTTGTAAAATCATATACTGCCTTCACGCAAGGTGGTCACTGGGCAGTTCTTAGATCTTTTTAAGACCAGGTAGAAAGCCTACCCATCATGTAATGGCCTAGAACCTTCCCTTAGAGTATGGATTCCCTAAATATTCAATTTGCATAGGTTTTTACCATCCATACTCGATGTGCATGTACAACATTTGCATCTATACACATATATTTATTCATTGTAAATAGCATACATACATGTACTAGGTTGAAATATAGGTCACAAAAGAGTCTACAACACTCAACTCCAAGTGAGAAAATGGAAGATGAAAAGCGTGCTTACCATGATGCTCATTACTAAGAAGAGTTAGAGTCTCTAAAGGCAAGCGTGACTCGCCTCACCAGCTTAATCGAGCAAACACTTAGAAATGCCTCTAGTGAAGGTCCTTCCAACCAATCCATCACTTTTTTTCAGATCGCGACAACAGCTCAGCTCGAAGAAAGAATGGATGAACATGGTCAAGAGCCCCAACACAATCCAGCTTCTGTGCAGGCAACAACACCGACACCAACCCCTGCAATTGTAAATGCATTCTCCAACAAGTCCTGCAAGACCAAGTCATCTGATGGCATTGATCAAGATAAGATGGCAACACTGGAAGTGAGAATCATGGCTATTGAAGGGGTAGATTTGTACAACCCAGTTCAACCTACAAAAAAATGTCTTATCCTAAATATGGTTGTAGCAACGAAGTTTCATGTTCCTGAATTTATCAAATACACTAGAACACAATGCCCCATGACTCATCTCAAGTCTTTTTGTAACAAAATAGCAGAAGTTGTACACAATAAAAAACTATTGATGAATGTTTTTCAGGATAGTTTGAGTGACACAAAATTAAGCTAGTATATGAGATTGAACAACGCAAAGAATCGTAAATGGAAAGATTTGGTGGATACTTTCATCAAGCAGTACAAGTACAACATGAACATTGCTTTTGACAAAACCAATTTGTCTAATCTAGAAAAAAGGACAAAGAATGTATAAGGGAGTACACTAAAAAATAAAGAGATCTAGTTGCACAAGTACTACGAGTATGTGATGGGTAGTTCGACATAACAATTCACTAACATTGTGACAGTAGCTGAGCATATCAAGCAAGGAGTCAGAAGTGGTAGAATTTCCAAGCCCACTTAGAAAATAAGCTTCAAAGGGAAAATGAAGAAGGGAGACCATCTTGGAGGTAGCTACAGGGGTAGAAAAAACCAATTCAAAAACTACCACACTCCATCCTAGATTGCAAACATCAATCGCAACTCTTCATTTCCCACCAAAAATCCGGAGCCCCAAAATTTCCAAGCCAAATTGAGAATTTCCAAAAGAAGAATTATCAAAGGGTCCAAGAACAGCTACCCTCATTATCACTACCTTTGAATGAGATGTACTAAAATCTACTAAGCATTAGACATATAGCTCTAGAACCACTTGCGCCTCTGCAACCACCTTACCTTAACTAGTACGAACCAGATCTTACATGCGAATACCATATTGGTGCTGCGGGACACAACATTCATACTTGCAGTACCTTTAAGAAGAGGCTCATGCATTTGATTAAGGTGAGTACGAAGAACCCCTTACTTAATCATGCTTCAGGTAGTGGATTAGTAAATGCACTGGGAACAAAATGCCTAGGAAAATTAAAAGCACTTATGGTAAGATCAGGGTGCGAAGAAGGCAACATGAATTATTGAGGGACTCGAATTTAAAAGGGTGTCTGCGGTTTTTTGTGCACACCATTGATGAAATGCCTGCAAGAGCTTTTGTAGGGAGGCTGGCTGAAAGGGAAGAGTACTAGAGTTAGAAAATGGATCTTTCCCCTATTATGTCCAAAATAATTGTCTTTGTCTGATCATGCTTGTAAAATTATTTTGATCATGTTTGTTTCAACCTATTTTAGTCTTGTTGGTAATTTGGCTCATAATGCCACAAGACTTTCTCTATTAAAGGAGTTTTTTTTTTAATAAGATCATATGTTTTCTTGTGTTTATGATATGCCTTTATTTTTGTTTAATGCAAATAACACACCTACAAGAGTACACCCTTTATTCACAAAATCACTATAGCAAGAATTCTTTGATGTGTTTCTCTTTTCTCTAAAAACTACACATGATCCTATGTTTTCACAAGGATTTTTAGGAAATCAAAGTTTTATTACAAAATAGAAATCAAATTGGTGTTTGTTCTAACAAACAAGTTCTAGAAATTCAAGTAATATCCTAGAATGGTAACCATACACCTAGAAAACCTAAAGAACAACCCAAGCACTATGAGATAACTTCAAAGTTGAGTTTTCGTTGAATGGATAATGAGAAACCATTTTGCATATTCACATGAAAGAAAGTAAAGCTTTCCGATTTTGAATACATGCGTTTGAAATGAGGAAAGGTTATTTTTGACAAGCCTTTCACGAAACTACAAATCCTTAGTAGTCCCCTTTTGAGCCTAATATGTTTTTTATGAGAAAAAATAACTTTGGCTAGGATCACACCCCACACTAGGAGGCAAGTGTGAGAAATATAAGAAAAACATCAATAATTATGTAAAACCCAACAAAAGGTAGTGTTAGGCTGGCTTATGCTAAGAAAAAATTAAAGGAAACCATCCAGCCTACTCTAAGTGGAAAATAGGATGGGGAAAATCGACCTATCCTAGGTGGGAATTGTGGGGTGGTAACCAGCCCTAAGATAACCTAAAAGAGGGATAAGAACAGCCATAACCAACACCTAAACACCCTCATCTCAATTAAAAGGGGTATAAATATAGGAGAGGAAAAAGAATTGACCTTTCCTCTCCCCCAAAACCAACCATAACAGGCTGTAGCAGACCCTCTCTCTTTCCCAAAGAAAAACCTAACGACCCAGCTACATGTGCCTCCCTTGAATGTTAAGAAGAAAGGAGACTTAAAGAAAAAGAGAAATTACTGAAAACATGGATGAAAAAGGAGCCTAGACCTCTCCCCAAACATAACAGCAGCCATTGTTGTAGCTAACCCTTCTTCCTAATAAGACACTGAACCAGACCAGTCTGCATGCAAGCACCCTTGAGTGTAGACTGAGAAGAGAGTTGGGAAAAAGAAGAGAAAACCAAAAACATGAAAGAAGGGAGAGCCTAGAAGACCGACTAGAACAAGTAGAAAAGAAGAAAAAGGGAGAAATCAAAAGTAAAGAACAAGAAGAACTACAAAGAAACCTTCCCTAAAACTACTTAAGATCATAAGGTAAGAAAAACATCACTTCTCTACCTATTATTGTGACTTCGGGACCAAAAATAAAAAGAAAACCCCAAGGAAATGGCCTAAGATTCCTACACCAATGATTAAGGAGAAGTAGATTAAAAGATGGATGAAAATAGGGCTGAATAAAGGACTCTAGAACATGTAGCAAAGGAAATGAATTATTTTGAATACACAAACTGAGAAGGAGGGCCGACCATAGTGAAGGCTTGATAGGATACAAATTAATGTGAAGAAATGCATAGATTATGACTTTGTTAGAGTTTTAGATCACACTGGAACCAAAACAAAATTTATGCTTGTGTTAATTACATGATTTCTGCATATGTGATTGAAGAAATTATGTGAAAATGTGTTGGAATAATGTTATATACAGAATTTTGTTGTCATTAAACCTTAGAAGTATGCTGGAGCTGAAACAAGAATTTCACCATATTAATGCTTTGATTTTGTTTGTGTGATGAATGAACATGTATGATTGTGAACCAAATGGATGGATATGCATTGAGAAATGTTATTATGGATATACTTGTGATAAAATATGTTGAATTGTATGTACTAATTAGGGAAGTAAAAGGCAGCAATGCTTCGGTCTAAAGGAAGAATCATGAAGAAACCTTACATGATGAACATCTTTAGAATGACATGAAATAGTATAAAAGTAGAACTTTTAGGTGTTGTTGAATTGCTATAAATTGTCTTGCTGAATTGGGATATTTCAATTGACAACTTGAAGTAGATGATTGTTGACAAAGGTTAGGCCATGAACTTGGAATGATAGTTAGGAAGGACCTTGGAAGAATGTACATGTTAGATTTCAGTAAAGCATTGTTTGATAGCCTTGTGATAAATGTGAATGTGTTTGGTTTCGACACATGTCTAAATTCATTTAGGGCATGTCAAATAAAGGAGAAAGTTTTGCGCAAACCTTATTCGCGACCTAGGGAAAGAGTAAAACAAGAAATGACTTAATCATCGCTGTCGATTTCTAGGTTGGTAGAGACTTAGTTTTGATCAATGATTTTTGAGTCAATAGAAAAACATAGGCGCTGGCAACTTTATAGCTCAGCAAAAGTATTGGATTGCACTTACGATTTCTGGGTTAGCAGCGACCGTAAAACTGATTGCGTTGATGATTTTCTAGGAGGTAGTGACGTAGTTTTTGTCAACAATTTCCAAACCAAATGCACTGATGATTTTATGTGTCAGCCATAGAACTAATGACGCTCATGATTTCTAGGTCGGCAGCGACTTAGTTTTCATAAATGATTTTTGAGTCAATAGAAAAACATAGGCATTGGTGACTTTATAGGTCAGTCATAGGACTGGATTGCACTGATGATTTCTGGGTCGGTAACGACTGTAGAACTGATTGTGTTGATAATTTTTGGGTTAGTAGCGACGTTGTTTTCATCAACTATTTTCGAACCCACAATAGATGAATGCGCTGACAATTATATGTGCCAGTTATAGAACTGATTGCATTGATGATTTCTTGGTCGAAAGCGATATAATTTTCATCAATGATTTTTGAATCAACAATAGACAAGTGCGTTGACGACAACCGTAGAACGGATTTCGTTGATGATTTCTATGTCTCCAGTGAACCAGTTTTTGCTAATGATTCTGGGTCACTAGCCAACCAGTTTTCATTGACAATTTATGTGTAACCAGCGAATCAGTTTTTGTTGATGATTCTGTATACCAACAAACTTATAAAACACCCAACAAAAAAAAGTAAAACCAGAAATGACTCCACCATCACTGCTGATTTCTGAATCGGTGGTGACACATTTTTTGTTGTCGATTTTTGAATCAGCAGCACTGTAAAACCCAATAAAAATTAGTGTTAGACTGGCCTATCTTAGGGGAGAATTGGATTAGAAACCAAACCAAGAATGACCTAAAAGAGGGATAAGAATAACCTTGTCCGGCACCTAAACACTCCACATCTTTCTCTTTCCAAGGTCCAGCTACAGGCTGTTGGAACCACCCCTCTCTCCTTCCTAAGAGAAAACTAAATTGAACAGTTGCATGCCCACCTTCCTTGAGAGTAGAGTGAGAAGAGATTAGGAGGGAAAAGAAGTGATAAACTTTAAGGAGGAAGAAGCCTAGAACTCCTCCCAAAACCGGTTGCAGCCATTGCTGCAGCATAACCCCTCCTTTTTAAGGAGAAAAACTGAATAGAACTAGCCTACATGCAAACTTCCTTGAGAGTTGAGTGAGAAGTGAGCTAAGTGAAGAAGAAAAAAAAACCAAAAACAAGGGAGAAGGAAGAGCCTAAAGGGTCGGTTAGATAACAGGTGAGAGAAGGAAGAAACTATACTGAAAGAGAAGAACAGACCACCAAACCTCTTTCTAAAGCTATTGAGAACCGTGAGGTATGGACCAGAACTCTTCTCTACCATTCTTGTGATTTTGAGACCATAAAGGAAGGTGAAAACCCCAACTAAATGACCTAGGATTTTCCAGCAATTGTTAAGGAAAATTTGACTAGGAAGAGGGATGAAAATGGAGCTGAGTATAAGACCTAATTCCAAACTTACAACAAGAGAAAAGAATAATTTTGATTGAATGCAAAAAAAAAAAAACTTGGAGAGATGGCCGGACATAGAGAGGGTTGGACAAAACAAGGATTAAGGGGATAAAATGAAAAGATGATGACCTTATTAAAGTTGCTTAATTATGTGAAACCAAAAACAGAACCTATGCTTGTGTTTATGACAAGAGTTCTGCATATGTGAATGATGAAATTATGTGAAAATGTGTTAGAAAGTGTTATGGACATAATTGTACTATCATTTGAACATTAGAAGCATGTGGAAACCGGAATTGAATTAACTCCATGTTGATGCCTTGAGTTTGTGTGTGGAATGGATGAACTTGGTTAATTAGGAAGCAAATGGTTATACGTATGAGTATGATATGTTGTGGGCTATACTATTATGTTAAACTTGATGAAAAGCATGTGAAAGATTGGATGAAAGTGGCATATATGCTTCGACCAAGAATAGGAACATTGATGAAATCTCACATGATGAACCTCCATAAGTTGGTGTGAAATAGCATGAATATGGGGCTTGTTTACGTGTCATTGCATTGTTAAAAATTGTGATGAATTGTAGTTAATACCATTGAGGACTTAAAGTGATGTTGGAAGGGATGAATTGGGGAAAACCTTGCTAAATGAACATGTGTTGATGTTTGTGTTGTTCAATGAAAAGTGATTAATGGAGTGTGATTTGGTGAGGTTTTATGCCAATCTAGAGTGAGAAACATTGGTAGAGGGAAGCGTAGTGTAAGCCTTACATTTGGACGAAGGGAAGGAGTGAAACCAAAAACGACTTCATCGCCACTGCTGATTTTCAAATCGGCAGCAACAGGGGTTGCGTTGATGATTTCTGAGTCGGCAACGACTCAGTTTCATCAACAATTTCTACGTCAGTTGTATACTATATTCGCTAATGATTTTAGGGTTAGCTGAGAAACGGTGTTGCGTTGATGATTTCTAAGTCGATAACGACTCGATTTTCACCAATGATTTCTAATTCAGCTATAGCCCATATGGGCTAGTGATTTCCACCAAGTATGTTGTCGCCAGCAAATTAGTTTCTACTGTCGAATTGTGGAGTCAACAACGAATCAATTTCGCTGCTGAATTATGATGTCAGTAGCGAATCACTTTTTGCTGCCGGTAACAAATTATGGTGTCAGTAGCGAATCGGTTTTCAATGTCAAATTGTGGTGTTAGCTGTGAATCAGTTTTTGCAACCGAATTTGTGGAGTCAGGAGCGAATCAGTTTCGCTATCGAATTGTGGTCTCAGCAGCGAATCAGTTTTTGCTGCTGAATTGTGGTTTCAGTAGCAAAGTAGTTTTCACTACTAAATTGTGGTGTCAGCAGCAAACCGGTTTTCGCTGCAAAATTATGTGTTGCCAGTGAAGCAGTTTTTGCTATCAAATTGTGGTGCCAACAACGAACTAGTTTTCGCTGCCGAATTACATGTTGCCAGCGAATCAATTTTCATTGTTGAATTCTGTGTTTTAGCGAATCAGTCGAGTTTGTGTCGCCAGCGAACGAGTTTTGCCAATGATTCTGTAGTCCAACAAATCAGTTCGCTGATGACTCTACGGAACTAGTGAACTAGTTTTGCTAACAAAGTTCTAAGACAAATTACATATCAACACTGGTTCAATGATTAAAATGATTGCATTGTATGATTGTAACGTGTGTTCTTGAAATTTGTTTGGTAACGAGTTGTTTGATTACAGAAATGCAAATGTACTGATTTGTGACCATTGATGTGTTAGGTGGTGCGACCAGGACCCGATCTGCAATCATATAAGGACATCTTACAAAAAGAGCAAGTAGGTGACTTCCACCCGCTTCTAGCATAACATTAGTTTCTAAAGTGAATTTATTATAAAGGATCTATTGTTGTAGTATATGGAATGTTAAACTATCACAAATCTTTGTATGAACATTACGAAGGATCTATTGTTGTATTGTACTGAACATTAACTATCATGAATAGTTGTGTGAGTATTATGAAGGATGCATCGTTGTATTATACTAAAGGTTATTTGTCATGAATGTTTGTATGAGTATTACGAATGATCTATTATTGTGCTATACATAGTGCTAAATTGTTATGAATTTTTGTATGAATGGTTGGATGAGTAATATGAAGGGTCTACTATTGTATTATACAGAATGCTAAACTATTACAGAATGTTTGTTTGAGTATTACAAAGGATTTATTGTTATGTATATTGAGCGTTAAGCTAGTACGGAATGAATGATTAACTTTAACTAATGGCATCCTAAGTGGATGGCCGGAATGAATAAATGATTAGATTCAATTAATTGCATCCTAAGGGGATGACCGGGATGAAGAAATGATTAGTTTCAGCTAATGGCATCCTAAGTGGATGACCAGGATGGATAAAGTATTGACTTCGACTATTGGCATCCTAAGTGGATGACCGGGATGAATAAATGATTACTTTTGGCTAATAGCATCCTAAATGGATGACTGGGATGACCAGATTTAGGAGTTATGAGTTAATTTTAAGAATTGATGCGTTCATGTGTACTATGCTTTGTATATGCCAAATATATGAAAGAAATACAATTGTTATGCTTTAAACAGATAATGATGTTAGTTTGGTTAATGGTATTCGATACGGATGACCGGGTTTAAGTATTGTAATTAGCCTCGATAATTGATGAATTATTAAGGGTGGTATTTAGGTAAGTAAGGAGAAATGAAAGAATTATACTTTTTTGGTCCATGAATAAAATGTAACATTAATATTGCTTTATTATGTTTTTAAATTACTTATAATGCTTCAAATTACCTTGTGCTCTAACAAGGACATCATACCAACATGTTGTCTTCTTTGAATACTTGAGTGAAGGAGAGTTAAGGAGAAGGGTGGCAACTAAAAAGGGAGCCTAGGGCCAGCTGGAACCAGTTAGTAGAGGAAGAAGAGCAGAAAACCGAGATTTGAGGGAATAACTATACCACCAAGACCTGCTCAAAAGTTGTCTAAAGAACGTGAGGTAAGACCAATATCCTTCCCTTGGCTGGTTGTTACGCTAGATTTCAAACAAAAAGGAAAGGAAGAAAACTAAAAAATAGAAGGGGTATTGTTCTTGCACTTAACTCAAGGAATCTTGACTAAATGGACAAACCTAAGTAGAGTAAAGGATGAATGAACACATGCATAGACCATTACCTAAGAAACATGAACGATTTTGCATGCATGAACCTAGGGGAGGGTCGGCCATGGTGAGGGCTGGATAAAATATGAGTTAGAATGACTAAATGCATAGATGACGATCTTGTGAGACTTCTAGGGACATACTTGAATAAAAAATAGAATCATACTTGTGTTAATGTTGTAAATTCTGCATGTTTGATTGATGAACTTATATGGAAAGGTGTTGGAATGATGTTAAGTGCAAATTGTGTTATTAATGAACCTTGAAAGCATGTTGCAGCTGAAACATGAATTACACCAGCTGAAACATGAATTACACCATACAATGCTTCGATTTTGTTTGTTGATGAATAAACATGTGCGATTGTGAAGCAAAATATTGGATTGTGATTATACTTGTGAGAAATATGATGATTTGCAGGTGTAGCTAAGTATGAGAAATATGATGATTGGTATTGACATGGAATTTGCCGATGATTTTAACGTCAGTCATAGAAATATGTCGTGTGGTGATTTCTAGGTCGGCAGTGACTAAGTTTTCATCAACTATTTTTGAGCCAGTAGTAGGCTATATGCGTTGACGATTTATGCTAAATAGTGGTGTTTGTAGTGAATCAATTTCCACTACCGAATTGTGTTGTCTGTAGCAAATTCGTTTTTGCTACTGAATCATGTTGTCTGTAGCGAATCAGTTTTCGCTATCGAATTGTGTTGTCTACAGCGAATCAGTTTTCACTATCGAATAGTAATGTTTGCAGCGAATCAGTTTTTACTACCGAATAGTGTTGTCTACAACAAATTCGTTTTTAATGTTGAATTGTGTTTTCTATAGCGAATAAGTTTTCGCTGCTGAATTGTGGTATCTGCAATAAATCAGTTTTCCCTGCCGAATTGTGTTATCTATAGCAAATCAGTTTTTACTGCAGAAATCTTGTGTTTGCAGCGAATCAGTTTTCACTACCAAATTTTGTATCGCCAGTGAATCAATTTTCGCTGCCGAATTCTGGGTCACCAGGAAATCAGTTTTCGCTGCTGATTTTCTGCGATTGACACCCATGGCAGAAATGACTTAAATGCTTGTAACGATTTCATTGTATATTGTGTAAAATGTGGAACACTTGAATGTGACACATATGGATTCTTGAAATAGGTATGGTGATGAGTCATGTGATTTCAGAATGCAAATGTGCTTACTTGTGACCATTGATGTGTTAGGTGGTGCGACTGGGATCAGACCTTCGACCGAGCAAGGACACCCTACGGAAGGAACAAGTAGGTGACTTCCACCCTTTTCTAGCGTAACATGAGTTTCTAAAGTGAATTTATTATGAATGATCTATTGTTGTGCTATATAGAATGTTAAACTGTCATGAATAATCGTATGAGTATTATGAAGAATCTATTGTTGTATTATACTGAATATTAACTATCACGAATAGTTGTACGAGTACTATGAAGGATCTATCGTTTTATTATACTGAATGTAAATTGTCACAAATGTTTGTATGAGTATTACAAAGGATCTATTGTTGTATTGTACTGAACATTAACTATCATAAATAGTTGTATGAGTATTTCGAAGGATTTATCATTGTATTATACCGAATGTTAATTGTCACGAATCTTTATATGAATTTTGCGAAGAATTTATTGTTGTGTTATACAAAATGCTAAATTGTTACGAATATTTGCATGAGAATTACGAATGATCTATTTGTATATTGTACTGAACATTAACTATAACGAATAGTCGTATAAGTATTACGAAGGATCTATCATTGTATTATACTGAATGTTAATTGTCTTGAATGTTTGTATAAGTATTGCAAATGATTTAGTGTTGTGTTATGCAGAATGCTAAATTGTTATGGAATGCTTGTTTGAGTATTATAAGAGATCTATTGTTGTGTTATATTGAAACCTAAACTATTATGGAATGATTTGTTGTAAAAGGCCATTGCAATCTTGAGGTATTTCTATAAATATTTTGATGTTTTTGTTAAAAGAAATTATGGACTTTAGGAAAGGCTTTGAGTGATTAAGAAAAATTAAGGGATGATAGGACTGGTATTATGATTAATATTATGTTGCTAGAAATCTAAATGATAGGAAAGGTTGTAGAAGGAATAATATTGAGATGATCAATATATCTCAGCCAATATTTGACTGAGAAATCTTAGATTAGTCGATATCTAAAATAAGATGTTATAGGCTATATTTTGTTTTATTTTTAAAATTGGAATGAGAACTTAACAAAACATTAATGGATGTGGTTTTTTTTTTTGGGCGCACCATCTCATAGAGTGATTATTTTTGTTTTTAAATCTATGTTTTTTTTTAAATTTAATTTTGTCTTTCAATATTTTATTTTGTAGGGATCAAGTTTCATAATTAGTTTTGATTTACTTTTTATAGGGTTATCTCAACCTCATGACCCAAGTCGTGGGTTTTATTAGTTGATTCGAGTTGCAGATTTAGTAAGTTAACTTGAATGGCCTTGGGCTTTTTTTTTTGTATACTTTGCTTTAGTTTATCTCAGTCTCATGACCCTGGTCATGAGTTTGGTAGGTTAACTTGATTTGAATCAGATTGCTTTTTTTTTTAATTGCTTTGTATGAGATTATCCCGATCTCATGACTCGAGTCATAGGTTTGGTAGGTTGACTCAGATCATTTTTTTCTATTTTTTAACTGATTTTTTTTCAATTTTATCCTCAATATTAAGTTGATTGAGAATTAGATTTCATAATTTATTTCAATTTTATTTCTATGAGGTTATTTCGGTCTCATGATCCGGGTCACGTGTTTGGCAAATTGACCTGGTTGACTTAGGTTATTTTTTATGTATTATTTTCAATTGAACTTTTTTTTCAATTTTATCCTTCAACACTAGGTTGCTTGTGAATTAGGCTTCATATTTTATTTTGAATTGCTTTTTATTGGGTTATCATAGTCTCATGATTAGAGATGCAAATTTGACAATCTAACTCAGGTCGACCGATCCATTATTTTTAAAAAAATATTGTCTTGAATTTGTTTTAAGTCAAATTATAATTTTACTAATCATACAGTTTGTCTTTAAACTCGTTAAGCAGACCAGGTCATATTGAATTAATCAACATGCAGTTAAATTTTTTTTCACTAGAAAAAAATATTTTTTTAACATTAAAAAAAATTAATTTAACCTACAAAATAATGTGAGTCAATGATGTAATATGAACTATTTTGAGTGTAACATAACGATATTGAAGACATTGACTAAAACCACCCGATTAAAAGTGAGGGTTATATTCGTATAGGCGGCCTTCCTGTTTTTTTAAAAATAGTCTGTAGTCTTTGATTGTCTATTTTAAGTAAAAAAATTAATTAACAAAATCTAGAAGATGCACCATTCACCTTCTTATAAATCATTAATTTTTTTTTTATAGAAGATCGTTTTGATTTTTGATTTTATTTTATTTTATTTTATTTTATTTCTTAATATTAGATTTATTGAAGATTAAATTTTATAATTGTTTTAATTTGATTTTGATGAAGTTATCTTGATCTCATGAACTAGCTCACGGGTTTGGTAGGTTAACTCAAGTTGACTCGACTTATTTTTTATATTTAATTGATTTTTTTTCATTTTGTCCTGTAATATTGGGTTAATTGAAAATTAAGTTTCAAAGTTTTTTATTTTATTTTCTATGCGGTCATTCAGTTTTCATAACATTGATCACAAGTTTGATAAGTTAACCTAGGTATTGAGTTATTTTTTTAATTGAATATTTTTTTATTTCATCCTTCAATATTCGATTAACTAAGATTTTGAATTCATAATTTATTTTAATTTACTTTATATGTGGATATTATAATCTCATGACTTAAATCGTGGTTTTAACATGTTATTTAAGATTGATACATGTTGATCCTATTTATTGTTCTTAATATTAAAAAAGAATGTCTTCTTGAAAAATAATTAGTCAAATTATGTTTTTACTAGTTGTTTTTTTATTTGCCAAATTAACTTAATCGTATTAGATCAACCTCTGTATAATTAAAAAGATAATTTTATTATAAAATATATTAGCAATATTTAAATATTATTTATATTTTAAAAAAATTAATCCTGAAAGCAGAATAATTTCAGCCAATGATTTCACAAATTGAAGGGAGACTCGAAGATGTAGTGTGTTGTGGTCAATGAGTGGATATATTTTCCGCATTATTATCTAGATTAAATTATAGAGAAGACCATAAAAGATAATATATATTAATCTAAATGGAAATAACCTATTTAAAACTTCATTAAAAAATTTACTTTTAGGAGTGTTTTGCATAAAATATTTTATGGATTTAAAATATTTTTTTATAAAGCATTTTACATGAAAAAATTATAATATTCAATAAGTAATAATATGAAAAATATGAGGACAGTAGATTGAGATTTATGGTGATAAGGTAATACAAGTGGTAGTTGTGTGATGGGAGTGAGGTTGAGGATAGAGGTAGAGATGGTGGTTGTGGAGAAATAATGATAGTAAAAAAGATTAAAATTTTTAGATGATAAATATTTTATAGAATTTTAAGAGTTAAAATTATTTTTTGATAAATTAATTAAAATTTTCTACATTAATCAATTTTTATATAAAATATTTTACAAAACAATAGACATAAAAAATTAAAAATATATATTTTTATAAAATATTTAACACAAAATAAACGCCCCAAACTTGATCACCGATATCCCTTTTAAAACAAATTAAATGCCATAGATGACAGAAAATGTTATTGGCACCTTACGCCAGCTTTAGATATCAAAATTTTCAACCCCACGTCAAGGGCTTTATAATCAAATATGATTGTTTCATTTTTCAAAATTTAATGAGTTTGAATATCGAAATCAACATTTATAAAAGTTTTTTTTTTTTTATTGTAGTAGATCAGTACAGAGAGTGCATTTTTAAGAACTCTCAAGAAAACAACTTATTTAATTGACGAACAAAGCTGGCTTAAAAATCGCTTATTGTCAAAAAAAAAAAAAAAAAACCACTCCTATGCTACTTTAAATTGACTAAATTCTCATTAATGATGAATGAAGACAAATATTGTAGTCAGATATTTTTTCTTCGTGTATACTTCAAATCGACTAAATTTCAAGGTCTCCTAGATATGAAATGATTAGCAAAACTAAACAAATTAATGGGTCGGCGCATGCATGGTGAACTTCTCATGAAGCACGAAATGTCATGATCTCCGTTGACTAAATTAGTAGGTGTGCTACACGAAAATGATGAGATGAAAAAAACAACTATGATCTCCTTTGGTTTTTGACTTCAAATTTTGCAAATTATCTCCCCCCTTAATTACGAAGGCCCGAGTTCTTTCCTAGTCTTATCCCTTGATTTCTTTTGATCATAATCTTCTGCTTTGATTAATTACCAAGAAACATGACGCTTTCATAATGGCATAGCTTCATTAAAATCCTTTATAAAAATGCAACTTTAATGTCCACTCTCTTCATTTTCACTCTATGACTGTTTAATTAATCTTCTGAGAAAGTCTACTACGGATCATGCCCTAATATGTCCATGAGAACAATTATGCAAATGGTTTAAGAAAACACATATAATTTGCTTCGGATTTATTAGGACCTGAACACACTAAATTATGAGAGTGGTTTCTTAGCACTTCATTAACATTTACATGAAACCTTTTAATTCGTTTAGGATTCCCCATTTTCCATTCAAGTGAACCACAAAACTTTGTAAGCAAGTGTACTATGAAAAAAATAATAATTTAATTAACGTTCTGAGCAAGCATACACGTGTGCATGCCCTTATTGTTCTGGGCAGCGCTACGTTATGTCATGGGTCCCCATAGTTTTTTACAAGTAAAATTTCATCCTTATCTTTGTTGATTTTTCAATTAAGTCCATGTAAAAAGTTTACTTTATATACTTGTGCCCCCACCTCTTTTCCTTTTTGTTCACTTTTTACCCTTCATTTTTTATTCATCGGCCTCAATCATTTCCTCTAGATCAATTTCAATACATACAATATTAACCTTCTCCTTCTCTTACATAGTAGCTTAATTTTAAACTTTTCAAAATGGGTAATTTATATAATACATAAATTGAAAACCTAACTCTAGAGGAAAGATTTTATAATGGTTCTAGATTTACAACTTCGCAAGTTGAGTTGTAAAGCCTAATTAATAATATTTAAAACACTTGTATATAAGACCAAAATAATCATATCAGTAAGGTGGTTATGCAAGAAGAGTCCATGAGTTTTTCTATGTCCCACTCCTGTTGATGTTCTAACTTTGTTGCGATGTTGCAGTCACAAAAATTAATTACTCTAATTTAAATAAATAAAATAGTATAAAGCAAGTAAGGGGTCGATCTCACGAGAAAGGTTTAATTCAAATTTTTATGCTAGATAATATGAAGTTGGAGGGGGGGTTGAGGTTATCTCGCTATGCCTATGGTAAAATAAATAAAACAATCAAGCTAAATTAAATAAATCAGAAAATTATCAAGAGAAAAAAAAATTGGTCTCAAGTAAACGTCCATCTACGGAAATCAAAATTAATCATTGAAACGATACGTCAATTTATATTCTGAATATTTATCTATTCTTAATATTAATTAGTTAACCGATCCGCAGTGTAACTAACATTAACCATTAAACAACCACAGTGTCCGCACTAGTAATTTAATTCAATGGTAGCCTTAAGAACTAGATAAGTTGATTAATCTAAACAACATAACTGTTTGTAGTCCATGTTTGATTTGATCGAATGTCTTCCCTAAGATTAATAACATAGATCTGACACAATTATTAAACTTGGTTGCTTTACAAGTTTATATATCACAACTCCAATTTTGATAGCAAACTTAGCAATAGAGTAGTTAGAACAATAATTTAGAGTCCGCTCTAATAATTAAATTAAACAATCATAGGAAATAAGCATAGGAAAACAAACATATTCATTATATAAACTGAAAAGAAAAGGTAAAATAGATCTCACAGTTCTTGAAATCGGAAGGTTTCCGTGTCCTTGCAACCAAGAAAAATAACTTAGCCTTACATGTCTATTGAGAAACTAATCAAGCAAAAAGATGAATACATGATTTCGGGTATAGGATAAAAAGGTGGAGTTTTTTCTTCTCTTTCGGCTGCCCTCTCCTTCCTTTTTCTCTTTCTTTTTATTTAATAGTCATTTTCTAAGTAGACAATTTACATTTAAGTATAGTCATTTTCTAAGAATATAGTTATTTTCTAAGTAGACAATTTACATTTAAGTAATGTAATAATCCTAAAAAAAGAAGAAATAGTCTTGCATAAAATCTTCAAGCTTTGACTTTGGACATAGAGGAGTTAAATTGCCCAAATAGAGACTTGGATGTCAGTTTGGATGCTTGGGAAGTAAATTGGACTTATTTCTTCACAAAACCTGTCTGTTGTCAGAATCTATGAGGCATCTGAGAAAAATAATATCTCTCTCATATGAGCTCTTTTTCTGCTGACATTTGGTAGGCTAATAGTTCTTCAAGTCAGGAATCTAACAAAATTGAGTTTACATCAAATGGACTTCTCTTACTCAAGATATTCAAGTCGAAATGGTCGAAAGTCAAAACTAGCAGAATGCAAGATTTGTCTTCGAAGGCTGCAATTTCCATGCTCTTTCTATTTTTATTTTTCTTGCCATATATGTATAGAAAGGTATGGATGTTAGCTTTCTAATTCCACTAGAATCACTTCATTTTGACCTCTAGAGCTCAAGCTCTGCACAAAACATCAATCATAGGTCACATGTGCCAAAGTTCGACACGAGTTGGAATATGGTCTGAATTATCTCTAATTTACTTCTTTTTGAATTTTATATCTAAAAGTTCCTTCAAAGCATAAAACAAATAATATCAAGGTGTTTTATATATAAAACATAGGCAAAATACTAGGCAAATATAGGTAAAACTATCGAATAATATGGTTGCATCAAATACCTCCACACTTAGTTATTGCTCGTCCTCGAGAAAGGAAAGATAAAATCAAACTTAAGTTAAATAAATAAAATAACTATGACTAATATCCTATCAATTTTCAAGAGTACATGCATTATAAATAAGAATACAATCAAGAAGGATAAAAACATAAATTTCCATGAATTTATTTACATGTGAACTTCAAAACTCAATTAATCGTTGGATTTTAAATTAAATTAATGTCATGCCAAAGTGATAAGTCCTCTCATTAATATACACTCCATGATGCAACCATATTAATTGATAGTTTCACCCACATTTAACTAGTGTTTTGCCTATGTTTTTATGTATAAAGTGCCTTGATATTCTTTGTTTTATGTTTTGAAGGCACTTTTGGATGAAAGATGCAAAAAGGAGTAAATTAGAGGTAATCGGCAGATTTGACCCTCAGTCGATGTTTTGTGCAGAGTGTGAGCTCTAAAAGTCAAAACGAAGTGATTCTAGTGGCATTAGAAAGCTAACATCCATACCTTTCTAGAAATCTAAGTCAAGAAAAATAAAAAGACAAAGAGCATGGAAATCACATCCTTCAAAGTCAAATCTCGCATTCTGCTAGTGTTGACCTTTGTCCATTCAAAATTTAATATCTGGAGTTACAGACATCCAATTGATGCAAACTCAATTGTTTTGGATTCCTGATGCAAATGCCTACAAACTCTCCAAATTTCAACCAAAAACTATGTCATATGAGAGAGATATGATTTTTTAAAGATGACAACTAAATTTTGCCAGCAAATAGGTTTCATGAAGAGACGAGTCCAAATTACATTCTGAAGCATCTAAACTGACATCCAAGTTTTTATTTCAGCAATTTAGCTCCTTTAGTAAATCAATCCAGAAGGTCAAGGAAGGCAGCCACCAACCTCAAGCCACCAACCTCAAAGCACCAACCACAAGCCAGCTGCCTTCACACTACCACCACCTATTGATGTTCACACTTGAACTTTGATTTTTCTTACTTACAATTTATGTATAAATAGACAGCTAAGTTTATGCTATTAAGGGAGCCAAGAGAGAGGGAGAGAGAGTGCAATAGAATCAAAGAAAGAAGGGTGGCAGCCATAAGAGAAGAAACACAAACTCTTCCCTCTACAAACTAGAAATAATGCTTTCTTCTATCTTTAGGAGTAGTTGTTCAATAGATTTGCAAGGCTAAGCTCATTTTCTTGGTTGCAAGGACGCAAACACCTTCAGATTTCAAGAACTGTGACATTTATTCTTCCATTTATTTTCGGTTTGTATTATGAATGAGTATGTTTGTTTTCCTATGTACATTTCCTATGATTGTTTATCTTAATTGCTAGAGCGGACTCTAAGTTATTATTGTGAACAATATATTGCTACGTTTGATATCAAAACCAGAGTTGTGGTATATAAACTTGTGAAGCAACTAAACTTGATAATTGTAGCGGAACTACGTTATTAAACTTAGGGAGAACATTCGATCAAAGCAACACAAGCAGACAACTTGGTTGTTAAGATTAATGAATTTATCTAGATCTTAAAGCTGCCATTGGATTAAATCATTTGTGCGGACACTGTGATTGTTTGTTGGTTAGGGTTAGTTATACGGCGAATCCATTAATTAACCAACATTAAGAAAATATAAAAAATTCAGAATATAAACTGAAGTTTCGTTTCAAGGATCGGTTCTGATTTCTGTAGGTGGATGTGTGCTTGCGACCAAGGTTTATTTTCTTGATATATTTCAGTTTCAATTGATTTTGTTTGCTAGTTTAATTTCTTCCATGGTTTAGATCATCACAAATCAAAACTCCCCAATTGCATAACATATAGCATAAAAATTTGAACTAAATCTTCCTCGTGGGATCGACCCCTTACTTGCTCTATACTATCTTGTGTGTTTTAAGATAGGGTAATTAATTTGTGCGACCGCGACATCACAACACTCCAACATTCATGTTTAGGACTTATGTGTTTAAATCTCTCAAATTCAATTAATTAATATGTCTACAATAAGCTTGCTCTTTAATCTCATTTTCATTACTAAACTATTACAAGCAATGCATGAATAAAAAAGGTCTTACTTTTTTGTTGTAATGAGGCTAAGGTTTAGGTGAGGTAAAAGAAGGGAAAAGAAATGGCTAAAACCAAAGGAAGTATAGCATTCTATAAAAATTGATTTTTTGAAACAAGATATCTCATAAGAGCACACAAAATTTCCATCTTTAAGCACCAATACTTAACTTTTTTTGATTTCAAGCTCTATCAACATGAAATTTTAAGAACATAATGAAACACTTTTTTTTTTGAATGACCTACTTTTAGCAACTTTGCCCATTCTTTTCATCAAGTATTACTTTTTTTTCACATAATTTCCATCCATAATTCTATGAGATATCATCAAGTATATGCTCTACTAATCCTTCACTAGGGGAAAAGGAAAACATCTAAAAAGTTAAGGCTTACACATGGATAAAGCAAAGAAAAGATAAACAAACTCAAAAGGGCTTACTAAGGATAATATGCTTTAGGTTGACTTTTTGGTTAAAGTGGTTAAAATTCCTAATGTCTTTATCATTTTCATGTACACATGTAATGTGAATGTAATCTCAATAAGATATGAAGTAAGTTCTAGAGATATATATCATTGAAAGAATGCACAATCAAATAATATAATGTTGAAGGCTCAAAAGCTTACATTAGTATAACACTATAAAGTCAACATGATATATTTTCAAAGTCAATCCCTAAACTAATTAAACATTAAAACTTGCATGCACACTCATTCATTTGATTTATATTTTTATCTATCCCAACTAATTCTCATAAATAATACTTATATTCTTATAAACCAATAGGATTTCAAAAGATAAAACTTAGACTTTTTCAAAAAAATTTAGAAACAACAAAGAAAATCAAAATTCTCTCCATACCCTCACACTTGGAACACAACATTATCCTTAATATTAAAATAAACAAAAACAAATATAAAAGAATGACAAAAATAAGGTAAAACACGAAAAAAAAGATAAAGGAAAAAAGAAAAGCAAATCTGATTTTTTTTTCTATTGGGTTGCCTCCTATTAAATGCTTTTGTTTTATGTCATTGGCTCGACACATTGCATGCTCATGCTTCATAGATTGGTTCAGTTAACTCCACAAAAGCGGTGAGTTCTGTTGTCCAACGCTCATAGAAAGTTTTCAATCGATGCCCATTGACCTTGTGCACTTTGTTTGTTTCTAAACTTGTAATTTCAACTGCACCATAAGGAAAAACATTAGAAACAATAAAGGGTTCAATCCAACAAAAGCGCAACTTTCCAGGAAAAAGTTTCAAACATGAATGATAAAGAAAGACTTTGTCTCCAACATGGTACTCTTTTCTTGTAATCATTCAGTCATGAAGACTCTTGGTCTTTTCTTTATAAATTCTTGTATTCTCATAAACATCATTTCGTATCTCTTCCAATTCTTGAAATTGCAACTTCCTTGCAATCCCAACAGCATCATAATCCAAGTTACATTGTTTAATGGCCCAAAAAGCTTTGTGTTCAAGCTTCACTGGTAGATGACATGCTTTCCCGTAAATCATCTTATAAGGTGACATTCCTATAGGTGATTTGCAAGCAGTCCGATAAGCTCAAAGTGCATCACCAAGTCGCAAACTTTAATCTCGCCGGTTAGGTTGCACTGTCTTCTCCAAAATGGACTTGATTTCTCGATTTGAAAATTTTGATTAGCCATTCATTTGAGGATGGTAGGTCGTGGAAGTCCGATGAGTCACATGGTATTTATGCAATAATACTTCTATTGAACGATTGCAAAAATGAGTGTCATGATCACTAATGATAGCTTTGGGGATTCCAAACCTATCAAATATGTGAGTCCTGACAATCTAAAACAACCTTAGCATCGTTAGTTTGTGTGGCTTTCGCCTCAATCCATTTGGACACATAATCAACAACAAGAAAGATATAAAGATTACCAAAAGAAAAAGGAAATAGACCTATAAAATCAATACCTCAAACATAAAAAAATTCACTTACAAGAATATTTGTTAAAAGCATTTGGTTCTTATGAGTGATATTACCTGCTCTTTAATATTTTTCACATGAATTGCAAAAGTGATATGCATCCTTAAAAATAAAAGGCCAATAAAGTCCATTTTCAAGTACCTTGTGGGCTGTTCTTTTTGCTCCAAAATGCCCACCACAAGAATGAGAATTATGTGAGAATGGAATGAAATTCATTTTGTGGTACACATCTTCTAATTACTTTATCCATATAAAAGTTCCATAGATAAGGAGTGTCCCACAAACAATATTTAGCATCAGCTCATAACTTGTCTTTTTAGGATTCAGACAAACATGAAGGGAATTCTTTGGTGACTAAATAGTTCACCAAATCATCATACCATGGTCTTGTAGAGGAATGTAACACATATAGCTACTCATTGGGGAATGTCTCTCTTATTGTTTCGATTTATATATCCTTAGTTTGTAGTCGGCTCAAATGATCAATTACATGGTTTTCAACATCCTTTTTGTCTTTGATATGAAGATCAAATTCTTATAAAAGCAAAATTGATTAGTACTTAAAAGTACATTTTTATCAAGGTTTTATATCATCATTTTGCACTTGAAGTATCAATAACTCCTTAACTAAAGCATGTTTTATAATAACATATCTAATAATATAAGATACCTTTAATTTATGGTAAGTGTTCAT
>Ga0325410_1000200_pt1 | contig 58795 bp, 25 predicted proteins | sample PopdelMetagenome_16_FD_206182 | JGI IMG/M metagenome (GOLD analysis project Ga0325410, IMG submission 206182) | Populus deltoides microbial communities from Bellville, Georgia, United States - Xylem-PdIQD-R3 | ecosystem: Host-associated > Plants > Phyllosphere > Stem > Wood/Secondary xylem... | reverse complement strand
TAAACACGCTTATTCACAGCTTTTTACCATGGAGACAGACTCACTTTTTGACGAGCATAGATTTAAAGTTTCGATAGAAAAGAAACCATTAAGGCATTGTAGACTGATAGTTATAAAAAATTTCACATCGTGAATTGCTCGTTTTCTTTTAACTGAAATAATATTTTAGTTTACTAACTAGCCGTTTGGTACGGTGACTATAGGTGAAATTTAACTTCAGCTGTAAATATTATTATTTAGTATTATAATAAAAACAATTTTTTATTAGTAGGGTCCTTAGTAGGGTCCACCATTAATTATGTGCCACAAGTTTACAAGAAATATTTCTTTGCTACTTCTTTTCCAGAGAAAACCCATAAACAATAAATCCATGTTTCACTATTTCAACCAGACCGATATAGTTCAAAGCTAAAAATACATTAAATCGAGTCTGACCCAACAAAATAAAAAAAGATAATTTTTATTTTTAATTGTGTTTTATTCAAAAAACTAATGTTAAACATTATTCAATGACACCACATAAATTAAATAGAGATCGCTTGATGACATAACATTTGCAGAATTTAATCGCAATCTCAATTTTGTTCATGATTATATTTTGATTATATTTTACCTGATATTGTTATGCTCTTAAGAAATTTATGAAAACTATAGTCCTTGTTGGATGTATTTCATACGTGATGGAATTGTAGTAGTTTAATAGGACAATAAAAAATATTTTATATAAAATATTATTTATTTCATGATGTAATAGCAATAATTAAATCTACAATATTTAAATTAAAAATCATCAATATTAATATATATTCTTTAAAATTATTTTATAATCTCAATTTCAAAAGCATTCTTAACCAAATATATTAAACTATTTTTTATTCAATCTTAATTTCAATTATAATTTTAACCAAACATATATTTTTCTAACCTAACCTTCATTAAAAATATTTTTTATAAAATAATTTTTTTAACCCACAATCATAATAATTAACACAGTACTAAACACAGCTTAATTAGAAAGTAATGAGGCGGTATGTTTTTGAGGTACATGATTGTCCTTACATGGAATGCATCTTTTATATTGAGATGCTATCCCGTTACGTTCCAGTGACATTTTAACTTTATCGAAGGGCATTCGATCTGAATTATTGCAGTACCATCCTTTTATCGGAGTAGGCAGCAATGAACGGTTAGAATGGGTTCAAGAACATCATCATTCAATCTCAATACGAGCCAGCATGAAACCAAAAAATCACTTGAAAAATGATCAAAGATGAGACTCCGAGAGAAAAGAAAAGATGGGCGTCACTGACAAAAAGCATCAGCTGAAAAATTCTTTGCGAAAAGATATCTTTCCCTACCAGCTTATGAAGGAAAGATGCCATTCCTACGAGAATAAAAAGAAGGGTCTCGTAGATTTTACAAACAAAAAGTAACTTCTTCAAGAAAGCAGTTCATAGACACTCAAAATCCCTGCAAGCACATTGAATGATGATGTTCTTGAACCATCTTTCCCAGCCAGCTATGAAGGAAAGATGCCATTCCTATCAAAATAAAAAAAGAGGGTTGTAGATTTTACAAACAAAAAGTTTGATAGACTCGAAATTCCCGCGAGCACTTGCCTTTCTCCGAGTGATAAAAGGAAAGATGCCCATCCCACCATGGAAAAAAGTTCCACTAACCGGTACCGGAATCTAAGTAAGAGTTGTTTTTTTTATTATTTAAAATTTATTTTTTATATCATTTTTAAAAACAAAAAAACAATAATTTGAAGTAGAAAAAATTTAAAAAAAAAATCCTTCAAAAAAAGTTAGCTCTCGCCTGGATTTATTTCTACACTTCAGCTCATATGTTTTGGATAAACACTAGACTCGAATTTTTGCTTTCACTCGAATATAATTTCAAGTACGGCATCCAGCTCGGTTAAGCATCTTAAACTTTACCGTGTCAGACCCCTACATTAATTCTATGAACAGCTAAGATTTTTTTATAGCTATAAGAACCAACCAACCCGGGTTTGACCAAGCCCAAGGTCTTGATCTCAAGTTGACTATTGAGCAACAGATCACTCAAGTTAGGATTTTAAACTTTTTAGCTCTCATTAATTATTTGATCCAAACTTTACCATGAGTAGAATTTCAAAAAGAAAAACATTTTTAACGTATTTTTTTATATAAAAAATTTTAAGTGTAAATAAAAAATTTATACACACATGTCATTAAATAAATTAAGATTTATTTGTATTAATAAAATAAAAAAAACAAATCATTAACAACTAAAAACATAATTAAAAAAAATATAAATCAAAAAATTTAATTTACAACAAGAGTTATTTAACTGTTTATTAAATTTAATTTTAAATAGACACATGAAATTAATTGAATTAAAAAAAAATATTATTCAAGTTACACTGATAGAAACTCTATCCACAAATAAAATTCATTTATATTAAATATATATATATATATATTAAAATTATATCTTCAAAAATTAAATACAAATTCACTATTTAAAAAGGCTACATAAAAAAAATCATAAAGGCTTGTAGATTTAAATATAATTTTTAAAAAATATATTTTAAAAATTCAAAAATAAAATTTATTTATAGAAAACGTATAAAAATACTTATAGATAAATTAGAATAATCCCCTTTAAAAATGCTGCTATTTATAAAGGCTAAATAAAAAAAATTAGAAAGGTATATTAATTTAATTATAAATTAAAAATAGTATTAAAAAAACATAAAAAAAATAAGTATTTTCTAAAAGAAAAAATTATAAAAAACCCAAATGACACATAGTATGTTTCTCCCCATATTCTTGCCACAGTAGTGATTGAAAAATTAGAGCTCATGGTTTTCTGACCTAAAAAAATATCTAGAAAAGATCTTAAATATCCGGATAAATCCATCAATGACTATAAACCTATAAACTGCAGAAAAACCCAAAATCAACCAAAAACACTTGTCGAGCTAGGCAATTTTAAAGTGAAAAAACAACAAAATACAACTCTCCTCATCAAATAGAACCCGTTAAAACTAAAAGTGACTATTTTGGTGGCTAAAATCAGTGTAAACGCTAATTTTCTTTTTCTATCGTCAAAATCCAACGATCTCTCTTTAACCAAAAACTCAAAAATAATTAAAAACAAACTTTTATACCAAAATTAAGTTGAAAAAAAAATAAAGGACCAAATGGGTATAATTTGAAAAGTAAGACTAAATTGAACTAATATATATATATATATATATATATATATATATATTAAAAAAAAAAAAAACCCTTGGTAGAGTTTCGAGTCAATGGATCATCAGCACATCAGGTCGGTGGGGTTTTTCTAATAACACTTTTTAGAATAAACTAAAAACCAAAATCACGGAGGATGGAATTCCATGACCTGGATTCTTGGTTGACGTCCCAACATATTATATTAGATAAAGTTTGCATGAAGTATGTGTGCTTGCTTCTTCTTCTTTTATATATATTTAATTTTAGTGGGGGATGTTGGGGAGCTATAGAATAAAGGGTGGCCAAATCTAATCGTAGTGTATTCATCTAATTAAGACAGTTCTTCACCTAAAATAATCTTCTAGTAAAGGCAGTCTATAAGCTATTCTGCCTCAAGGAAATTTATTTGAAGAAGTTGAGGGCATCCAGAGATCACTAGAGAGTGTTGCACCTTATCTGACTTCGGATTGATTGCTAAGAAAATAGTCGTTGAACACAAAAATTCTACCAGTTAATTAAAGCATATTACCTGACACTGGAAGGATAAGAGCAGCCATTAATGCCTAGATCAATTACAAAAAAAGAAGAAGAAAGAAGAAAAAGTGAGTCCATGGGTTTCTTCACAAACAAACAACAGGTAAGATTAATACTTGAGAGAATTGGTGAATGGCTTACTAGGATCAGATGCAGAAACCGTTGCAGTGCCTTTGAAATCACAGGTGCCTTGAGCCTGCCCCTTTCTTTGGAAGTAGCTGTTCACAGCATAATTGCAATGAGCCCTGACAGTATTGGGTTGGAAACAAGGGCCATTTTGATGGACAGGGCCACAATCAGCCCCAGCTCCACAAGCATAGTCTAGAGTCTGCTGGAGGACTGAATCGCTCATTTCCTTGCAAACACACCATGTGCAACCTAACCACAACAAGATTACAGAATGAAATGAATGAAACATTTGTATCCAATTAGCCATCTGAGAGAAGTCACAAAAATGAAGCAACATATGGTTTAAAGAAAGAAAAAATGATAAAAGGAAGACGCTCTCCATTTGGAGTACAGTCAAAGACGGAGATGAACAGGAAACAAAAAAGGCACAACAGGCTAAAAAAAAAAAACAAAGTAATCAGACCTTACTCCACCAAAAATAAGTTGAAGAAGAGATTGCATCGTGGAAACAGTATTAGCCTAAAACCAACAATTAGCAGAATAAAAAAAATCATTTTATTTTTTTAAAAAAGAAAAGGTTATTAAGAGAAAAATCGGAAAAAGGAAAAAAGGATGGAGAGGATATCCTTGTCTAGAATGGGATTAGATTTAGTGCCCGCGGCTTCGGTTGTCAGCTGAGAAAAAAAAAATAGACACCAAAACAGGAAAAAAAAGAAGAAGGATAATATCATAACTTACTTGCACGACCAGTCATGGCCAACATGAGTATTGCAAGCACTAAAAGAGCCATTATTGATTGAACAATGGGGAAAGAGCGTTAGAGATATCAATGGCGGACAGAGAAATGTTGCAGTTTTACAGAGAGAGAAAGAAAGAGAGTAGAGTGTGGTGTTACAATTTGATGCATATGCAAATGCTAATGTGGTGGCTATCTATTCTAGAAAAAAAAAAATTGATTGGGGGGGGCGGAGGTGGCCCAGTCTGGTGTCGGCTCGTGAGTGCTTTTTTGTTCTTTCTACCTGAACTCCTATTTTAAATTTACTACTTTTTTCTCTATCCTTGTCTTCGGCCATGCATCAAGAAAAAAGCAAACAGTTTCATGGGAAGCATAGCTATCAGCCTATACGGCCTCGTGGTTTCATATGAAACCCAGATGATCTCTGTCTTGATTAAATCTATTTTATTTACAAAATAGGTTTGTAATTGTTCCCTAAAATACTGGTTAACTTGCCAGGTTAATACAAAACCTCAGCGACTCGACAAAATTTAATAAACATTATTTTTTAAATATATTTTTTTTCTTAACTAGATATCATATTTTTATATTTTTCAATTAAATACTAACCCTTTTCAAAGTTTACTATATAAATATTAGAAAAATATTTTATTTTTTCAATATAAGATTTGAAACCTTTTAGTATATATACTCAATATTCACAATAAAAAAAGTTATGTTTTTTCAATGTGAAATAAAAATCTTTTAAAATAATCTTTTAAACTTCATTATTTACAATATGTATAGCTTATATTCATATGGATTGTTTTTTAATTTTTTTCATATGAAATATTAAAATCTTAAATATTTTTTAAAAATTTTTTGAGTAGACCCGTGTAATTCGGGACCCAACTCCTTGACCGAGTCAACTTCCAGACCAAGTTTAATAACTATTATGGGAAGTTGAGAAATCTTTTTTGGTTTTTTAGTTTTTTCCATAGTAGCACACTATAAAGGAATATTTATCAAATTATTACAGTTAAGACAAATTTTCCAATCTAGCACTGAGTTACATGTATTTACCATCTGCACCACTATTGAAATTAAATTTTCATAAATCCAGCATCTTTCTCTTTCCACCTCTCCACCTACTGTAATAAGTAGCAATGTCACTGCTGATTAGTACTTAAAAATATGTTTTTATTAAAGTTTTATATCATCATGTTGCACTTGAAATATCAATAACTCCTTAACTAGAGCATGTTTTATAATAACATGTCTAATAATATAAGATACCTTTAATTTATGGTAAATGTTCATCTTAAATGCAGGCCTATTACATAAATCAAAGGATTGATTGATGAGTTTAACTACTGAAATTAAGAAGACAAAGAGAGGGCTAAATTTAGAAAAGAGATGTTGGTTCAGTCCAAACTGGAACACTATTCGGTTATTGGATCATAACTAAAGCTGTAGAGCTTGGATTTAGGTATGGTTTATATATATGGAAAACTAAGACATAGGCCTAAAACTTTCATGAAGAGTCCAAGATTTAAAAGTGTCATTTTTTAGTTCAAATGGTAGCAACAACAGAGAAGTCGGAATCTGTCCTGTAACCCAAACATTGTTCAATGTTTAGCCTATAACTCAAGTTCTAGAAGTTCAAATGCGCCGATTCTTGTTTTGTTGGAAAGCTGAGACAATTTTCCAGAACTTTTATAGGGACTATCTGTTCAAATTCTGATGTTAGCAATGATGTTTTGTTCAAATAAGAAGATAAGGATTGTCATCAAGTCAAGATGTGGCCACCCACTCAACAATTAGTCATCAAATCAATAGTTCTGAATTTTGGCTTATAAAAGGAGGCATTTGTCATGCATTTAGGCATCTTGGTTTTCATATCAAGATTATGTTCTTGCTCTCTTTCTTTATATGTTTGTAATGCTTAAGTTTTGCTTTCATTAATCTCTTATTTATGCCTTTCATTTCATTTACTATACTTATATAATCATATTCTCCTCTTGTTTATTTATGTTTCTCTTCTTCATTATGTTTAACTAAGTTTATTATGTCAATGTGAAAATGTTTCACTAATGGTGTTAGGATAAGTATAATATAAACTCAATATGGACTTCAATGATTATATCCTAAACAACTTGCTATTAACATGTCTTATCATTTTTATCTTATTAATTCTTAATACCTTACTTGTTAAATGGTTAATCTAAATTTGTGTTGTATAACACTTGGTACAACAAATGCTTGGCACTTTCATAGCCAACTGTATGGTATAACCTACACCTATGCTATGAAAGGAACTTGATTTGTTGTTAACATAAGTTAGCATCATGAATTCCTAACAATATTTAAAAGTTTGGTGTTACTTAAATAAGATAATTAATATGATCATGTTAATAATTTACAATGAGCTATTAATGACAAATCATCATATTGGAACTTTCTTTGTGTGTGGTTTCCAGTTGAGTAATAAAAAGAGTTTATATTATACTTATTTGAAATAATATTAGTGGATCCTCTAACCTTGACAGCTGTTTTTATTATTGTTTAATCTTTACATTAATCTTACATCTCAAAGTCCTCTTTAACTCATCATCATCATCATCATCATTATTTATAATTTATATAGTTAACCTCCTTGTGATTCGACCCCGGTCTTACCGGGTTATTTATTACTTCGACACTCCTACACTTGGGAGAAGACATCAATCTTTTGGTCGTGTCAACTGCCACCACTCATAACATCTTTATTTCATCAATTACATATATAATCCATTTTGTTTCTATTTTAATTTGATTTTTTAAAGCCAATTTATGAGTTTTTTGGGTTAAGGTTATATGATTTAGTTTAGAGTTTATGTTAATTTTGATTAAATTAATATATTAACTATAAATTATGTTTATAAGATATAAAATAAATTAATTTAAGTTTCAAAATGGTATTATTTAAGGCCAAATCGATGATAGATTTCTGTTGATTAGGTTTGTGTTAGAATTGCATTTTGTTAGTTTAGGAATTTTTTGATTTTGGTTAAATTAACTATAAATTATGTTAATAAGCTTCAAATTACCCCAATTAAGTTGATAAATTACGTTATTTAGGAAAAAAAATTATGAACTATGGTTTTGTTGATTATGTTAAGGTTTAGGGTTTTGTTGATTAAAGTTTCATCAAAATAATGTAAGTTGATGAATATGCAATATTAATACACTAGCATTGTGTTTTGTCGTATTGTTTCATAGAATATATCTTCTAGAATGAGATTATCATGCTATTATAATAATAATATCACTTATAGAGGAAGGAACAAGTTTCATAATTTGAAATTAGACAATTCATTTGTTAAACTAAAAAAGAAATCAATATGTGGAGGTACTGGGTGATTTTTTTTTTAAATTGAAGTTGACATTACTTGAAAGATGCAAGCTGGGTCCATCCAAATTATTATGTTGGTGTGCCCTTTGTTAGTGATGTGAGTTTTAGGGACTATTTATTTTTACGTTTTAAAAGTGTTTTTTTAAAAATTTGACATTTTTATTTTATTTTTTTCTTTGCTTCAAATTAATATTTTTTTATATTTTCAGATCATTTTGATATACTGATGTCAAAAATAATTTTAAAAAAATAAAAAAAATATTATTTTAATACATTTACGAGTGAAAAATACTTTGAAAAGCAACCACAATCACACTCTCAAACACCCTCTTAATGTTATAATTGGGCTGCCCATCAAAAATGGGTTACAAATGTCAAGGCTTTACTTGGATAGTAAACCTACACGAGAAAACTCCTTTAATACAGAATTCATTTGGGTCCCAAGTTATAGTCAAAAGACCACACACATTACCAGAAAATTGATAAATACAAACAGAAATACTGAAGGAATATTTTCGTCGGTAAATTTTCGAGAGATTTTACTGACGGTAATATTCCCTCGGTATATATCGAGGGAATTACCGTGGGAAAAAAAATTAAAACAATGTAAAAAAAATGATGACGTGTCATTTTTACCGACGGAATTACCGATGAAATTTATTCCGTCGGTAAATTTGTTGGTAAACTGTGAACACTATTCATCATGTCAATTACAAAGGGAATCACCGACGGAATTTTCCGTCGGTATTTTTCAGAGAGCTCCAAAACTGTTTACTTTCCAATTGCACTGTTAATTGTTGTTCTTTACTGACAAAATCACTGACAGATTGAAAAGTCGTCAGTGTTATTTGGTTTTTTTCTGAAAAAATTCAATTAATTTAAAATTTTCATTTAAATATTACAGACGGAATCACCGATAGATTGAAAAATCGTCGGTAATTTTTTGGCGGTTTCTGAAAACTTTTTATGAAATTGAAAATTTAAATTAAATATTACCGATGGAATTACCAACGAAATAATTAAAAAATATTAATATTCAATTATCCGTCGGTAAATCCGTCAGTAACGCGCCCCAATAAAAAGCCTGAATCCCTTTATTTCACAAGAGACAGACCCATTTCTTATTATTATTATTCTTCTTCTTGTTCTTCTACTTTTTCTTCTTCTTCTTCTTCACTATATGTAAAAAACATCATTTCTTATCTATTTCTTTCTTTTCTTTTCTCTCCTCATCTCCTTCTCTTTTCCTCCATGCTTAGGTATGTCTTCTTCTTCTTTTTTCTTTTATCCTCTTAGTTTTTTTTTAATTAATATGCTTAACGAAATTTTTTCTCTCTCCTTAGCTTCACTTGCAACTACATTAAGGTAAGATTTTTCTTTTTTCTTTTTTTTCATGATTTTTTTCACTATATTTGTTTTTTATTTTATTTTTAATTGTTTTTGTTCTTAATAATTGTATAAATGTTGTTATGAGAATTTTTTTTCATAAGAGATTAATTTTTAGTTGATTTATTTATAGGATTTTTAAATTTTTAGCAATTGCAACTTCATTTTTTTCATATGAATTTTTTTAGTTGAATTTATTTTTTTGTTTTATTTTTTTGTTGCAAATTTTTTTGAGTTGATTTTCTTATTCTTTTTTCCAAGCATTTTGAGTATATATTATACAGTGTCAATGTTAATTTAATTATTTTATAATTTTATAAAATGAATTTTTTTAAAATGTTTTTAAATAATTACCGACGGAAACTCCATCGGTAAATTCGTTGGTAATAAAAAAATATTATTACCGAGGGATATACCGACAAAATGAAGCGGATAAATTTATTTTTTTATTACCAACAGATTTACCGACGGACAAAAAATTACCGATAAAAGATTCACCGATGGAGCATTTCCATCGGTGATTTCGTCGGTAAATCAATTACCAACGAAATATGTGTCTTACGCCGATGAAAAAATTCCGCCGGTAAAACTGTTAAATCTTATAGTAACAGGCATCATAGACAGTTGATTCATCTAGGATAGGTTATGATGCAATGAAGTTAACATTGGCTCAAGAAATTATGCATATGAAAGCTTAGTTGAGTATGATAACTATTTTATATTGCTATGATGGATTTAAATCGAGTGATGATGAAGATGATTATCATGTTGATGATGTAGTTGAGGAAGATTGGTTAGGTGAGCCAATAAACTAAACCATGGGCACTCTCATTCCTAAATTTAAAGAAGCTAGTTAGTCTGCTTATATGACATACAATGATTAGGTTAGAGTCATATAAATTCATGTTTAATTACTAATTTGAAGGTTGGACAAACTTTCTAAACAAGTCTAATTTAATTACTACAGTTAAGTAGTGACATATAAAGAGTTCATTACAATACAAAGTATAGCATTCAACCATAATTTATATGCAGTTATAGTGTAAGCATGAATCAACATGTTAATGGTGTTTACATAAAGGATATTATAAGAATTCTAGTTCATTTAAGATATCAAAATTGAAAGAGTCTCACATATATCATAACCCAATGGTTTTGCAAACTCACTAACAAATTAACTAATATTTTATCGTTAATATAATGTTTACCATTGTCAAAGTTGAAATAAGTATTAAAATTATGAACATTCAATCTATCATACATAGAGATTTTTTTGTATAATATCTTATATAAAAAGGTGTGGGTAGCTAAATAGAAAGTATTGGAGTGGTTGTTTGGTTCATATAAAAAGTATTTTCAAATGTTGTCTAGAATTTTATTTGTTCTCAAAGAATAAAATCCTGGTAAAGTTTTTTTAATAAGATCACGAGATGATGGTGATATAACAATATGTAGCAGAGTGTTTAGGCATTTGGAGCTTCAATTCAAGGTTTTTCATCCTATCATTCACTTATAAGTATTTACGACACTCATATGTATGGAAATTACAAGGGAAAGATTTTGATTGGAGTTGCTTATGACACGAATAATAAGTATTCCTTGTTATGTTATACTCTGGTAAAAAAAAAAAAGATGAATAGTATGCTTACATAATTCTCAGATCTAATTCGCTGACATGTCAAAAATGAGCATACTAGATTGTATATAATTTCATATAGACATATAACAATTAAAAATGTCATAGCATAAATATGACTAGAGTCAGTTAGGTATAATCGCTATTGTTCATGATATTTTATGAGTAACTTCAATAAAAGATTAAAAGATGTGGCCTTAAAGAAAATTTTAGAGAAGATGTGCCAAGAACTTAGAAGAAGAAGATTTGATATTATCTATGCTAACATGATTGACAATGATGATTGTAAACCCCGGTTGAAATTTTGGCAAAAAAGCAATCTAAATGCTTATATAATGAATTTAACCGATGTACCAAATAAGCATTAGAACGAACAAAAAAAAAAAGAGAAATGTTGGAAATGAAAATTGACCCAATTGATTAGGGGAAACGGTCATGGAAGAACGCAGGAGGGCATTAAGATTTAAAACAAAACTAGCCAAACAAGACCTAGGATAATTAGAGGGGGGGTATAAATAGATTAGGAGATAAGAAAATTGACTTTTCCTTTCCCTTTTACCTTCACTTTCAAAAGACTTTAATCAGAGAAAAAAAAAACCCTCCCTTACAAAAATTCTCAAGCAAATTCCTTTACATGTCACCATTACAAGATAATAGCATAAGGGAAGAATGATTGTGAGGAAGAAAAAAACATAAAATTTAAGGATTGGAAAGAGATTGGGGTTGGCCAACTCTTATAGCAAGCAATGGAAGGAAAAGCAAAGAGAGGGGAAAAGAAATCACCAAAAAACTTCTTCTAATCTTTGGTAGATTCTAGTGGTAAGAACAAACCCTCACTCTTTCATTAGTAAATCGTTTTTGTTAGGGTTCAAAGAAGGAAAATCCCAAATGATAGGAATTAGGGTTCTTGGGACTGTTACAATGATCAAATAAAATATTGGCTAAAAGTTTAACTGAAAGAGAGATGGGCACTCTCATATAATATGGTCATTATTATAGCAATATGACCACTAATTTATCAAAGATTTTCAATAATGTCTTGAAAAATATTTGTGACTTGCCGTAATGGCTATAATACAAATTAATTTTTATAGGTTCAATAAATATTTTATTAAGCTAAGAGCCAAAGTTAAAGATTTCATTAGGCATGGTGTATTGTGGCCTCTATAAGTATGAACTAAACTACTTGCTGATGTAGAAAATCAATTGAGACCCCCTTTATAGTTGTTAGTCGAAAAGAGGTTTAATCAATTATTAACTTTGAGAGAAAAAAAGTTATACTTGTGGTAAATGACAACTATATTATCGACTATATTTGCATCTCATTACATGTTACTCATTGCGAAACATTGATTTTGAACAATTTGTTGACCTTTTCTTTTCTAACAACAGTTACAAAGATTTATATGCGTTTTATTTTCAACTCTTACTTGGCCTCCCACTCTAGCCTAATTATACTTGGCTAAGGGTTGAAAGATGTCCAACTAGATTAAAGGTGAAAAAGGTTAACATAGATCCACTCATTTACATAACAAGGTGAATGCTAAAAAGGGACATACAAAATAAATATGCTTTAAATGGTGAAAGGGTTATAATAGAAAAACATGTTAAGTGGATAATGCAAGTGAACAATTATATTTGTTTTCTTTATGTATTATTGTGCATTTCTATCATTTAATCAATATAAATTTAGGTTTGATTTTATTGTAATATTAACAACTTATTTTTGACAAATACTCGTCATAGTGTGAGCTAGAGAAGATTGATCATCTTTCTCAAGACATTGTTGCCAACAAGAGGATGAGTCCTTATAATGTATTGGTCCTAATGATATATTAGTGTTATGATTACAACACAATCATTGTTCCACAAATATATAAGCTCGGTGAGTAAGTTGACTTGTATGTTTATATAACACATTCATATTTAAGGGCATAATCATTTTAATAATTATTTTTTAATTTGATTAATTGATTTTTAGGGTGGTCCAGTTACACTTTGGCAACGTGTATTGATTGACTTAGATGAACATGTTTGTCTTTATATCATTGAGGCTGATTTTTACAAGATTAATAAACTTCAAAGCATAAATCTTTATCACGATTTGATTGTGGTATTAGTAGAGTGAAGGAGGTGTGATACTCACATGTTCCACTTACATGTTGGGGAGATGTCACCCACTCTGTAGGATGTTGTCATGTTAATTGGTCTTTCCATAGACAAATCTCATGTTTGAAGCCAACATATATTTAATAAAGATGAATTATGTCTCTATCTATTAGGATAGATGCTTTAACTTAAGGGACATAAAGGGATTTATATTAGGTTGAAGTTATAGTAGGAAAATTTTTAAATCCCGCTAGATGGCATAATAGAGGTTGTGTTGGATTATTATGCTAAAGCATACATAATATTAATGCACATTTTGATCTTTGTAGGTTTTCTTGGCAATATAGTGTTAATTTACTTTCTACCACTACTAGAGGACTTTGATAGCATTCATAACTATAATTAGGGCTCAACCATGCTTCCTTATATTTATCACTAGTTATGTCACGCATGCATGAAAGATAAGAAACAAATCGACAAATATTTATTATCGTACATGTATATTTTGATATTATATTTTATTTGAAAGCTTTATATAAATATTAACTAATATTTTCAATTATGAATATATCTATTAGCTCTAGTATGGGTGATCATTTTCGGTTTGATTTTTATAAAAAAAAGTAACCAAAATCATTTTTTTAAACCGAAATCGGTTCAAACTGACCGGTTTCGGTTCAGTTCAGGTTGGTTATTTTGGGAAAAAATCAGTTCAAACCAACTAGCTCAGTTTTTTTTTGGTTTGACTCGGTTTGGCTCGGTTTTTCTGGTTTGGCTCGGTTTTTTTCCGGTTCAGTTCAGTTTTTTCAGTTTTAGGCTTATAAAAAACCAAAACCGAACCGGTTAGTTTTTTAAAAATTCTAATCTGTTTAATCAGTTTTTTTTCATGGTTCAGTTTTTTTAGTTAATTTTTTTCTGATTTTCTCGGTTTAATTAGTTTTTTGGTTTTTTTGCTCACCCTTAAACTCTGGCCGTGCAAACATATCTAATGCGAACCTCTTGATCACATAGTCAAACGACCCCTAACAAAGTAAATAATAACTTGGAAAGTCGAAAATCAAATTTGATAGAATCTTTACCCAGAGGTAATCCTGTACCTAAGAATCAAAGGTATTGGGAAAAAAAAGGACCCGAAAATAACCTTGTATCTAAGAACCCTAAGTATGCGGAAGATGCCATGAAGCTAGTTAATCTTCGATAAGTTAGTGTACGATCTTTGTTCCTACAAATAAATGTTATTTTGCCACAAACAAATAAAAAAGAAAACTCACGTTTATTATCCAACTTGCTGCTAAAATTTACAAATAAAAAAACTTAATATAGTTTCCTCTAACTAACCCTGATAAATCTCTTTTGGGTTACAAGCTAATGAACCTAAACTAGTAATCAACTAACATAAGTATAATAATGAAATAAACCCCTAAACAATGTCTAATAGGCCTTAACAAACTCAAAATTCCTTTATGTAGTCCGAATCTCCAATTTTCACATATTTTCATTCCTAACGTCAAGCACGTTGTTCTCTTTTGTCTGGATGAATTTATTTTTTTTTTTTGGATGAATTACTAGGCTTACCATATATGGTTGAAAAACTTGAGATGTCTAGTTTCTAAACCATCTTGAATCATAGAAATATCCCACCTGTAACTCCAAATATGTCTCAAACAGTGCACAAAGGTCTAGTATCATAAATTTGATAAGATTTATCTAGTAACTTCGACCTTCTAAAATAATATGTCACAAAACTCCATTTCACCTAAAAATTTTACAAAATATAGTTACATATGTCTAGTATCTCCCTGAAAAATTTCAACTTGTTATGATATATGGTTTAAGAGATATGCTTGATCTCGCAAAACTGGTCAACAAACATTTTAAGGCCAAATTTCATACGTGATTTGGTTCGTATCATCCTCCCTTTTTTAAGAAAGATTTAACCTTGAATATGTATCATGAAAAACATATTTTAAGGTCAATAAATCAGTATCAATCCGAAGAATAACATCATCATCAAAACCAAGAAGAACCTTGTTAGCAAAGAAGGTCCCCTGATATACAATCTTTCATTTTCAACCATCTTCTCCTTCTTCAATTTCAGTTGCTCCTCATATATTTGCTTACATGTCAAAGATACAAGAGCTATATGTCTTCCATTCATCTCAAAGTAATACTTATCTATCACTCCATCATGCATAACTCTCCTATTATACTGTTATGGTTTACTAAGCAACAAGTGACCATCTTGCATTGACATAACATCACATAACACCTCTTTAAAATATTTACTAATAGAAAAGACAACCAAAACCTGCTTATTCACTTTCACTTCACCACCTTCATTTAACCACTATAATTTATAAGGTATGAGATGTTTGGTAGTGTGCAAGTTCAACTTTCTTACCAATTCATTACTAGCTATATTAGTACAACTACCACCATCTATAATTAAGTTACATACCTTATTATGAACATGGCATGTCATATGTAATATGTTCTCCCTATGACCTTTCAAATCATTCACCTTGATATGTATATTCAGTTCTTTCCTCACCATAAGTGCATCTCCCTTAACCGAATACTCAATACAAACATCATCATCATCCTTTAATGGTGGTATTTTATCCTCTCAATCCTCCCCATCAGTCTCAACTTCACTATTAGCCTTCATAACCTTGACTTTTTTGTTTGGACATTGTGAAGAAACATGACCAAACCCAAACGATGAAAACATTTAATGTCATAGTTACGAGAAGTATGAGTAACATTGTTACCTTTAATAATGACCGAGGTGTCTTTATTATTTGTAGGGTATTCAACCTTGCCTTATTCTATTGTGACGGATCACCCCTAGTATTAGCCTACCAATTAGGTATCCAAGGTTTCAACTTAATGGTTAGCTTTGTCAAATGGTACCCTTCTGTTTAAGTTATTTTTTCATCTTCACAGCCATATGCACCATCTCCTCCAACTCCACATAATGATGCAATTCCATAATATGAGCTATATCATGATTAATGCCATTTATGAATCTAGCCATGGTTGCCTTTCTATCCTCCTCAACATTAGCTCGAATCATAAAGAGTTTCATCTTCTTAAAGTACGCATTAACACTATTTGTACATTGACTCAAACTCTACAACCTTTAATATAATTATCTATAATAGTGGCTAGGCACAAGTCTCATCCTCACAAGAGATTTCATCTCATCCCAAGTATCAACTTGCCTTTTATAATTCCTCTTGTAGTTTGTCATTAACTGATCCAATCACACAATGACATAATTAGTAAAAGCAATTACAATAAGCTTGATTTTTTTGGGCTTTAGATAATTATGACACTAAAAAATCTACTCCACCTTTTTCTCCCATTTTAAATAAACTTCAAGATCATTCTTCCCTTGAAAAGCTGGTATTTTCACCTTAAATGTACCTAAATCTCCATGTAACTTGGCATTATGGTTCTAGTACATATAATTACCCCTCTGGGCAAAATTATCACTATATGTTTCCCCTACAAACTGACAATTTTGGTGTTGTCCAAAACATTCCCCATGTCTTACAGACACATCTTCAAAATCAACATCATTCATTTCCATGTTATTAGCCACAAACTAATCCACATTAGTGTTAACTCGCCAACAACCCTTCTAACATTAAATTTTTTCCACCAAGGCCTAATTTGAACCCTACCATGATCATTAACATATTGCTTCTCTAACCTATCTCTAATTTCATTGTCTATTCGATCCATCTACTAATTTATAATGCATAATTGAGTTACAATTTCATTATCTCCTATCTGCGGTGCCATGTTGTTGCTTGCCTTAGACATCTTTGAATTTGAAAAATTGGTGAGTTGATAAGAAATATATATTCCTCACCCACTTTCTCACTTGTTTACACTCCTATCATGTTTTACTCAAATATAGGCTTTTCATTTAAATATTACTATGTTATTTTCCTCTCGTCTCACATTTTTTCGACTTTTGCGAAACTGAAATCAACACCAAATATAACAACTATAAAAGTGTATCCAAATATGTGTATATTACTCAAGAAGCAAGAAAAATATGAAAACAAGTAAAGAAGAAACTGCAATATCAATTTCGCGAGTAATAAACAAATATGTATGAAAAATGGATATTTCCGAAGAGACGAAAGAAAAAAGATGCAAAGGTTATACAAAAAAAATTAAATGAAACTTAAATATATCAATAATGATGTTATTATACTATAATAATTGAAAAATAATAGCAGTAAAACAAGTTTGAATTATGGACACGAATCAAACCAATTATGACAAGTTACAATCCTGAATTTAGTTACTTAGCAAACGAATTCCAAATTACTTCAAATTTTATATGGGGTGTGATCAAAACCTTAAAAGATAGTATATAAAATTTGAGATTTTTCTGAATTTATTTGACCCAAAATTACCTTTTGATACGAATCTGACTAGTTATAATAAGTTTTAATCTTGTCCTTGGTTACTATAGCAAATGATCAACAAATGAGCTAAAATTTCATATGGGTCGTAGAACTATTATATAAAATTTGAGAATTGTATGAATTGGTTTGGTCCAAATTCTCCCTTGTTTGTGTATTGTGGTAGATTAAAAAAAGTGACTTTTGACCGTTCTTTTCATTTTTTTTCTTTTTTTTTACTCTTCATATATGCTACTGATATATTCTGAGACAACAACAAACTAAAATAAAATCTTTTTTAAGAAACCCTAAACGCAAAATACTAAGCTCTAGACAAGAAATAATAAAAAACTGAATCAAATACAATTAAAGCTAAGGAAGCCAAAACTAACAAGAAGAAAATAAAGGATATAACCTGATTTTTGGAGCCTAGTTTTAATACCAAGTACTGATGCGAACCTCTTAATCACATGGTCAAGCAACCCCTAACGAAGTAGATAACAACCTGAAAACTAAAAATTAAGTTTGATAGAACCTTGACCTAGAGAAAACATGTACCTAAAAACCAAAGGTATTAGAAAAAGACTTAGACCAGAGATAACCTTATATTTAAGAACCCTTAGTATGTGAATGACACCACAAATCCAATTAATCTTCATTAAGTTAAAGTACGATCTTTATCCCTACAAAATAGATTGTTTTGCCATAAACAAACAAACAAAAAAAAAAACTCACGTTTATTCTTTAACTTACTACTGAAATTTGCAGCTAAAAAACATAAAATAGTCTCCTGCTGAAATCTAGAAGGCCTAAACTAGTAATCAACTAACATAAGTTTAATAATGAAATAAACACCTAAATAATGCCTAATAGGTCGGAAAAAAACCAGAAAAATAATAATGACTCAACATTAAATAAATAAATAAAATAGGATAATAAAAATAAAGTCTTTATGCCAAAATTCCTCCATGTAGCTTGAATCTCAAACACGCGTTCTCTCTCGTCTGAATGAATTACTTGGCCTACAATATATGGTTGGAAAGCTTGAGATGTCTAGTTTTCAGAACAACTTAAATCATTGAAAATACCACATGTAGCTCTAGATCTGTCATAAATAATACATAAACGTCTAGTGTGGAAGATTTGACAAGATTTATCTAGCAAATTTGACCCTCTAAAATAATATGTTACCATACTCCATTTGACCTAAACATTTATCAAAATATAGTTTCACGTGTCTAGTATCTCCTTGTAAAATCTTAGCTCATTTTGATGTACAATTTGAGAGAGATGTTCGATTTTGCAAAACTTGTCAGAAGATATTTTAACGCTAAATTTGGACATGACTTGGTTTGTATCAATATTCATATAGGTTATCTAGATGTTTAGAGAAACATGATGTTGGACACGATTACGGGAAGGTGACTCTTAGTTGGAGCTCAATAATAATATTTTTTAATAAATTACTTTTAACATTTTAAATTAATTGACAAGTAAAAATGAACTAACTTAACTACTTGTCATATTAGCTGGTTTGGGCATAAGTCTAGTCATTTTACCTAAAATCTTACTCAATTTCATAATTTTTACCAGGACAAGTTGGATTCAAATAAGCCTTAACAGGTATGCGTGAGCTTAATTGTTTTATTTGTATTGTGGCTTTATTTTTTGGTGTCAGTGATGCAACTATATTATTTGACAGTTTTACCCACGTTTACTAGTATTTTGTCTATGTTATATATATAAAATGCATTAATATTCTTTGCTTTATGTTTTGAAGCCACTTTTGGATGTAAGATTCAAAAAGAAGTAAAATGGAGATAATTGGCAGATTTGACCTCCGATCAATGTTTTGTGCAGAGCTTGAGCTCTAGAGGTCAAAATGAAGTGATTCAAGTGGAATTAGAAAGCTAACATCCTTAACTTTCTATAAATATATGGAAATAAAAATGTAAAAAAGAAAACGCATGGAATTCGCAGCCTTTAAAGACAAATGTCGTATTTTGCCCCTAATGACCTTCAACTATTCCGACTTGAATATCTTAAGCTAGAGAAGTTCATTTGATGAAAACTTATTTTTTTTGGATTTCTGATTTGAAGACCTATCAGACTATCAAAGTTTAATAGAAAAAAGAGCTCATATGAAAGATATATGATTTTTGGATTCCTGATTTGAAGACCTATCAGACTATCAAAATTCAATAGAAAAAGAGCTCATATGAAAGATATATGATTTTTCTAAGAAGACATATAAATTCTGTCAGCAAACATGTTTTATGAATAAATAAGTCCAAAGTACTTCCCAAAGTATCCAAACCAACATCCAAGTCTTTATTTCAACAATTTAGCTCCTCTAAGTCCAAAGTCAAAGCTTGTAAATTTTATGCAAGATTATTTCTTTTTTTTAGAAAAATAGTTATGGAAATACTTAAATGTAAATTGTCTACTTAGGAAAAAATAAATTTGTAGGAAAGGGGGATTAGGGTTTTCTATAAAATAAAAAGAAAGTGACAAAGGAAGGGAAATCTCTTTTAAAAGATAAAAAAAAACACGCCCTTTCCTTCAAAAACCAAAAAAATAGACAAAACTTTGTTTCTTTTATTTTGTTCAGAGAATCTTTTTTAAAAAATATTGATTTTTTTATTATTATGTGCTTAACTTTTGAAGTGGTTTTTTTTTTCATCTATAATTTTGTTTTTATCTTTTATATAGATAAACTATGTTGTTGAAAATAAAAAAATATTTATTTTTAGATGATATTCTTGATATGTGTAGTCTTACATGTTATTCTCTTTTTTATCCAATCAATTTAATGTTCTATTTTTCAAGATTCAATATCTTAATCTATATTTGTCTCTCGATTTTTCAAGTTTTGTTTTTAGGTGTCATTAATTATTTTTTATTGATTTATTAATGGACATAATTCTTAGTTTATTTGATTATATGTGTGCATAAACTTTTTGATTTGTTATATTTTTTTGAACCACCTAAAATGCATTGAAAAAACCTGCATAGGTAATTTTTATGAAAAATAAAAATATTTGACCGCGACGATGTATGGATCACGTAACTAACATACAGTGGTGATAGGTTAGTTAGATTGAGATCTCTGTATTTGGACCTTTTTATATATATATAAAAAATAGATCTAATTTTAGCCTAATTAGACACCCTCTATATATATTATGTCTCTTTCTCATTTTTAAGAGGATGAAAACCAAGTGATGATAAGTAACTTATCCCAAAAGAAAATAATCTTATATTATCAATAATTGTATATTTTCTTTTGATTCATGAAAATTGAAAAAAAAAATAAAGATTAAAATTACTTTGATAAAAGCTCTTTAAACAATATTATTATTATAATTTTTAAGAGATCTATTAAGAGTAACTATGTAAAAGAGAATAAAAAAATAGAAAGAGAGAAACAATTTCTCCTTTTATTTTTCTATGAGAAAATAATTTTATATTGCCAATGAATGTATATTTTCTTTTGATCCAAGAAAAGTATAGCGTTAGTGAAGAAAGAAAAAAAAGTTGAAAGTACTTTTACAAAAGCTTTCATTGTAATTTTTGAGATATCCTTTAATATCATGTTTGTTTTTGGTTTTTAAATGTGAGTTTGAAAAAAATTAAAATTTTTTTATTTTTTTAAATTAATTTTTTGTTTTGATATTTATAAATTATTTTGATATGCTGATGTTAAAAATAATTTTTTTAAAAATAAAAAAATATTATTTTAATATATTTTTAAATAAAAAATATTTTTAAAAATAATCATAACTAACACAGTAAGAGTAACAATGTAAAAGAGAATGGAAAGAATATAAAGATATAAACAGTTTTTTTCTACTTTTATCTTTCTTGCAAATCTTAAAGGTTATATAATAAAAAATGGAAGATACGACAAAAATTAATATAAAATGACAATTACAATAGAGTATTGTGAATATTATAAAAATTATATTTTCTAGCAAACTAACAGTAACATGTATTCATTAAAAAAAATATTTAGTGACATGACATTTTAATTATTATTAAATATTTTTAAGTAATATTTTATCTGGTAATTAGGGATTTATATTAATTAAAATATAATATATTTTTAAAAAATTAATAAATCTCCGCACTTGAACTTAATGATTTGAAACACAAGAATTCAGTGATTTGAAACTTAAATCGATAGAAATAATAAAATAATATTTAGAATACAAGTTTTAAATATAGTTTTAATTATTTTTTAAAGTATTTTTTATATTAAAATAATATTTTTTTATTTTTTAAAAATTAATTTTTAAATTAGAGAATTCAAAATATATAAAAATATATATATTTTTTAAAAATTTAATTTTTTTAAACACACGGGTGCAAGAGAATAAAATTTAAAGTTGAGTTATTTTTATACCAAGTTGGGCCCGATAAAATTTATTTTATCAAACTACATGAAATATCCAACCCATTTGGCTCAAGGGAGGCCCTATCACCGATGGTTCCTAAATTTACACGGCCTTTGATAAAAGCTCAAACACGGGACAAAAGAAAACGAATTCAAAAGAAAGGGAGAGGATGACGCAGTAGCAGGGCAGCAAATACATCCCCAATAGAAAGATACTAATAAATAATCAATCGCAAAGCACTGAGACCTTCAGACTCCGTTAAAGATGGGGGAGGAGAAGAGGCATCAGATGATGCAGAACTTGTTCGGCGACCAGTCCGAAGAAGAAGAAGAGATCGATTCTGAGCACGAATCCAATCCCCAGCCCAATTATGCTTCCGTAAATAAATACTCAATTCACCTTTTCTCCTATATATATATATATATTATATTATATTATTCTCAATATTATCTTTTGGATCTGTAGCCTCGCTGTACGTCGGGTTTTTTTCCTTTTAAAATTAAAAACCCTAACTGGGTTGCAATGCATTGCATTGTTGCTCAATTGAACTTCCTAGTTGATTGAATTAGAATGCTGCTGCTATTAGGTTTTGTTTGAAATTCGCTAGGGTTTTATATTTTAATAATTTTATCCTTGTAAGGGTTTCCTTCCTTTGCAGGATGAAGCTGAGGGAGAGCTGAGGAATGACGGCGAAGGTGAAGGTGAAGTTGACGGGCAGGAGGATGTACATGTGGAAAGTGAAGGTGAAATGCGTGAAGTAGAACCTGATCCTGGAGAAAGTGAGGGTGAAAGAGAACAAAGTTCCCAAGAGGTAGATATCGGTGATCAGAGGGATGAAAGTGATGCAAAAGATTCTGACAGTGATGCTAAAGAAGAGTATGGTCACAGAGTGGCTACCAGCCGCAGACGTGATGTAATTGAAAGTGGTTCAGAGGAACATCATTATGTTGATCATGAAGATGAGGAGGTCGATCAAGCTAGAAGTCCAAGGTTATTTCCTCACCTTTTTTCTGTCATCTAGAACTTTCTGCAACCTATCTATCCACCACTGTAAAAAGAAGTTCTTCTTAAAGATTAGCCACAAGTTCCTTGGATGTCTATTTATTAATGTTCTCCTGTATTAAACCTGCTGAATATTCGAATTTCTTAATAGCAAATCACCTGGGGAGGAGAAAGATCAGGCTCAAAATGCACAATCGGCTCCTGCGATTCGTGATGTGTTTGGGGACTCTGAGGATGAAGAAGAGGATGCATATGCAGTTCGTAATGACATTGAGCAAGATTCTAATGTGTGTATACCATGTTTCAAATGTTTTTGTCATATATGTTAATTGCTTGGTGCTCCCATTCACACTAATGGCTCCAAGGGTCACCCATTTTTCTCTCAATCCTCAGAGGTCTCCTATGGAAGAGGAGGAAAGCTATGAAAAGAACCTGAGACCAGAGGATATGCTAGCTGACGAAGATGCTCAATATGAGTCAGAAGAGGAGAACCGAGAGGCTAAACCTAAAGAGAAGCCACTTGGCCCCCCATTGGAGATAGAGATGCCATTTTGCCTACCTCCAGCTGATCCTAAGAAGGTGTTCTCTTCTTTGTTCCATCTGCTTCTAAAATGTTAACTAACTCATCATTTCTTTGGTGCTTGAGTTCTCCTTTGCTTGATATGCCTGCATGGTTTTTCTTCAAGTTTCAATAGCAAGTAAACAGAATATAGAATAAGTTTAAGTGGTCTACTGGCCTCTATTGGAAACAACTTGAAAGTAGTTGTTTAGATTATATAGGATCTCATTTGTGTATCTCTTTCTGTTTTTTAAAGTGTCAAATTTGTAGAGTTGGGGAGTGTCTTTCCTTCTTGAAGATACTGCTGGAACAGTTTTGGATGTGCTTTTCATCCCTGCTCTTCTTGTTTTTGGAGGGGTTATCAGTGTTGGCAAAAATTCTTCATTGTTTGATTGAATACTTGTCAAAGTATATTTTACATTGAAGAAAATGTTCCTGATCTCTATCAATATATCTGATGGTTGGTTAATTACATGTGGTCTCTAAATTTGTAGATTTTGGTCATTTTAATTCCTGTGTCCTAATTTGGGGTTGAGAAAATTTACAGTTCTAATTTCTGGTCTCTAAACTAATGGTTTTTAGATGCCTGCATGTTTTGCCATGTGTACACATGAGTGGATGAAGGGACCGTGTGACCATAAATTGAAAGTGTGAGAATTAGCATGCCTGAAGTTGTGGTACAGGGGTTAAATGATCAAAATCTAAAACTTGGGGAGCCACAGGTGTAATTTACCAGCCTGATGGCTGTTGTTGTTGATGATGTTTTCTGTTCTTTGCTACTCTAGATGTATAAATGTTCTGACTTGTGGTGATTGTCTAATTCTTATATGTAGATGAACATGATTAAAGTATCCAATATTATGGGCATTGACCCAAACCAATTTGATCCTAAGACGTATGTGGAAGAGAAAACATTCGTGACAGATGAATCTGGAGCTCAAAAACGAATACGCCTAGAAAACAATATTGTACGATGGAGGACTGTTAAGAATCCTGATGGCTCAAATTCGGTGAGCAGATTCTTCTTCTTCTTCTTCTTCTTCTTCTTCTTCTTCCAATTAGAAACTTTTTACATTTGTATTTGATCTGTAGGTTGAAAGCAATGCACGCTTCGTGAGATGGTCTGATGGTAGTCTACAGTTATTAATTGGGAATGAAGTTCTTGATATATCTGTGCAAGATGCGCAACAGGATCAAACACACCTTTTTCTTAGACATAACAAGGTGACATCTCAAGTCTGTGTATATGTGATTGGAAATAATGATATTTTGCTTGCTTTATCTTTTAGTCTCTCATTTACCTGCTTAGAGTTGGCTTAAGTTCCAAACATAATGATTGCATAAGCCTGATTTTTTGACATGAATTTGTTGAAATGATTGGGAAATGGCTGCAAGTTAGAGTCCTTGATTATGGGACTTCTATTCTGTAGTTACTTTTTATGGGAAGGTGATGTTGTTAGATATCTGGTATCGTTTAACATGCTGTAAAGCGTCTGATAGTGTAGTCCTTGATGGTAATGCTACTTCTTGCTGAGGGATTTGGCATTTGAAATTGTTTGCGTGCCCCTTTATTGACCTATTCTCCTTTTCCTTATTTTTATTTGGTGACTAAAGAGGACTTTCTATCCTGGGAACAGGATGATAATGAATAATACAGCAAAAGGATCAAAGTTGGTTGTTGGATGTAAACTGAAGTTTAAAATTCCTTGATAGTATTTCTTTTGTGTAAATTTCGTAGCAGCCACAGGAGCTGCCATTACAGACTTCATTTCATGCGTTTATATACATTCAAAGTTCAGAATGAATACTTTTTGGTTTTTGATTCTGGTTGCTGTCATAGTTTTTTTGCCTCCAATGTGAAGTCCTTTTGTGAAACTTGCCGTTTGCTTCTTGAGTCAAAATATTCTTAACTTAATCTGTATTTCAGTCACTTCTTCAATCACAAGGAAGAATATTAAGGAAGATGAGGTTTATGCCATCATCATTGTCATCAAATTCCCATAGGCTATTGACTGCCCTTGTTGACTCTCGCCATAGAAAGGCTTATAAAGTTAAGAACTGCATCACCGACATCGATCCTGAGAGAGAAAAGGAAGAAAAGGAAAAGGTAACTAACTAGTTTACTTAAGGATACAGTGGCTTGTATTTGGTTTGTGGTTTCATGGTTTCTAGTTCTGTTGTCTGTATGATTTTATAGGCTGAAAGTCAGACAATAAGAGCAAATGTACTTCTCAACCGAAAGAGGGAAAAGGTGAGCCGGAAATATACACCAACTGTAGAGAGGAGGCGCCAACTATCACCAGGATTTTTAGAGGGTGCTCTTGATGAGGTCTTTGTTAGAACCAATCAATTGTCATTCTGTGTGCAAATCCAATTGAAAGTTTTGCCTATCCTATCTAGTCTTCTGACTCTACTGTTTTGATCAGGACGATGAACCAGATTACTATAACTCTCGTCGTTCTCGCCGCTTTGAGGAAGATCTGGAGGTTGAAGCTCGAGCAGAGAAACGCATTATGAATGCTAAGAAGGTCTTTTTAACATCAAGTCAATTTGTTATTTATTTATTTTTTTGTTGAAAAACCTAATTTTGACATTTGCACTAATACCAATAGGGACAGAGAGACATTCCGCGGAAGTCTGATATGTCTGCTGTGAAATCATCAAAGCGCCCAGTGGATTTCTCTGATAGTGAAAAAGAGGAATCTGAGTATGAAACTGATGGAGATGAATATGAGAGGTCTCCAGTTCATAAGAGGGTTGATGAACCAGAGCATGAGTATGAAGAAGAGGAAGAACACTATGAGGAAGACACAGAAGTTAATGGAGCCTCAGAGGAGGAAGAGGTATGTGAATGTATCTTACTATTTTGTTTGTACTGCTTGTTTCATAACCACTGCGGAGAAGTGTGTCTGCAAATTGTAAATGTTCCTCAAAATAAGTTTGGTGCACAAAATATAATACAATATTTGTTATTGCTGTCTTGTGAGTTTTAAAGTCTAATGATTCAATCCTGTATCCTGTGTCACTATTTACAGAATTGGAAGGATTCGTCTCCTTTAATCTATACTAAATTGAATTGTTGGTCCATGACAAACTTTAAAGGAAATACCTAGTCATATTGAGGAACATCAGCGGCTAAGATTTCATGCCTATATACTAAGGGGTTGCCTGTATTCTCTGCAAGGTAGTTTAGATGAAAATTTTCTAGTGCTTCCTATCTGAAAAAAAAAAAAAAAAACGATTTTAATGACTTTTCTACCGAGGGCTGCCTGATGAATGCAGGATCAGCATAATGTGCATTTTTTAATTCCCAGTACCTGATCTGTCCAGTTTCCTGGCTGTCTGGCTATTCTATACCTGTTGTGAACTAGACAGAAAAGCCAGAAAGTGTGAAAGCCAACACATTAATACTGGAATTAAAGATTATTTTCCTCTCATTTTAGTGATGCAGCCCAAACATTGATAAATTTTTCTGTCATGAGAAATTTGGTTTCTTCAAGATTGGGCAGGACTTATGTGAAGGACATGCAAATTACTGGGATGATGATAAACATTTGGTGACAGATACAGAAGACATCGTGAAACCTTAGGAGAATAGTTATTGGATGTGATAAGACTGATGTGTAGGTAAAAAATAATGTTAAGATGGATAAAATAAAATGATTTGGAGTGTATTTTCTTTATCCTTTTTCTATATTGTTATGGTGTTGGCATGTGGGGAGGAATCTGCTCTGCTACTGTAATGGGTTTTCTTATGATAGTTTTCTAGTTATGATGCCAAACACCATAAATTTCTTTTTATCCATTTGATGTTGAACATGATAATTTCTAAATTTTTTGTTTCATTTTGCAGGAGCCAAAGCAAAAGGGGAAGGAATTTGGCAGCAGTCGCAAGAGGATTGGGTTTGAGTCGGAAGAGGACTCTCCTCCAAGAAAGATTCAATCGGGTCGTCGAATGACAGTGGTGTATGATAGTGATGAGGAATGAAAACTAGGCTGAGATGAATGCTATGTGAGATAATGTATCCTCAATCAAAACTCTTCCTCGTCTTGTTTTTTTTTTTTTTTTAATGGTGTTAGACCTTGTTTATTAAGGGTTTTTTCTGATGAATATTCTAGCTTTCAATTTGTAATCACATGATGAATGCTTTTCAATTTTATTTTGCCACGCAGTATAATCTTTTCTTGTAACTATAAAGATCCTTAAATCGAATGATCAATATGCCTTCCATGCGTTCCAATTAGCAGTAGTCTTGCGGATAAATTCCCCGAACTTTGTATTACATCTGTTAAATGTGTTAATATTAATCTTAAGCATGCCCAATTTTTTTCCTTTGCATGAATGCTTAACTGCTCCTCTGTGTGCTCATGTGTATATTGAAATCAAGAGCGTACAAGGTGTTCTTGTAATCCTCAAATAGGTAGCTGTAAGGTGGTGGTGCTCTTTTGTTTACATCGTTCACCTTATACCCAAATGATCATTTGCTTTCAGTTTCGTTTTCACTCTGGTCCGCATTATTTTCATGTCTTGTTACGTTTAAATCCTAGCTAGGATGCGTGGAACGTAAATGTACGTTATGGAATTTAGGATAGAAGAATATGCCCTAGTTATTTCGCCCTAATACATTATCTTATGCTCACTGTTATATCCGAATTTGGTGCGTGACATTAGGCCAAGCCCGTTGAGAACAACCACTGTAGCGTGGATCGTAAGCTAATGAAAGAAAAACAAAAGAAAAGAAAAGGCTCAAGTCACACGTTTAAGATAACTCACTCGTGCAAATTGAAGACATGGTTGTCGAGTTGCTTCATTGTTCTATCTGGTTTCCTTTCATATTCAAGTAGAATATTCAAGACAATGCACGTTATGAATCATGTTTGGCATGGTTCCAATCCATGCATATAATCCTAATGTATTAATGTAAGTCTAAGCTTTGTCCTTTTTTTTACTTTGTTCTTAATGAATTGAAGCTCGGAAAAAGGGAGCGATTAATGATGATAAATTAATTATTTTTTCCACATGGAAAGCAAACATGCATGTAGACTATTTATGCATGGAAAGAAGGAGGCCAAATGTTGTACCTAAAATTGGTCCATGACAATAGGCCAAGCACCTTGATAACCTCTAGATTGAGGATCATAATTTAATCAAAGAAAAACAGAAGGAAAAGCCTAGATCTCATGTTTAAGACAACTCACTCATGTGTAAACTGAAGAAATATGATGCAAGGAGAGTGTCTCAACTAAATACTGAACATGGATATAGGCAAAAGAACATATACTCCATAAGGAAAACTAACAACTACAATAGACAATCACCAACTTGATTGCAAATTAAAACTACATTCGGTGCAACCCTTTTCAAGTTTCAAGCATATTGAAAATACAAGTTGTAGATTAAGGAAAGGGTGAGAAGAATAATCCAATCATTTAGAATATCAATAGAAATTGATCTAAAATTAATAGAAAAATTGACATGTACGGACTCGAACTAAACCAAAAAAACCAAATATATATAATAAAAATTAGGTATAAATGCCGAGCCTAAACCTAAGCACCCCTAACTCTCTTTCCTATCATTCACTCCAACTATTACCCACATAATTGTTAATTGTTAATGTATATGCCCTATAGAATCGAGTGATTATATATGACATTAACTTTATTCATATAAAATATATATTTATATTTATAAATGTATCTTTTACCAATAATTTTCATTTAAGTTTGATTATTGAGTGTATAGTAAAGATAAAATTCTTAGAATAAAAATATTTTACAAAGAAAATTATAAAATGATTATAATTACGAGGATTTATATTGCATCAATGCTATATTAAAATTGAATATTAATTAGAGTTGTTGAAACTGGTATTTTTTTCCTTATAAAAAGAAACAATTGATATCATAAGATGAGGTGTGGGAGATACTTAAAATTAATATGTATTAGGTTTCCCAAAACTCTTAGACTGAAAAAATAATAATTTTAATTTTTTTTAGAGTTTCAAGGACCCTATTAGACAATCTAGAGTTGTTTAGAGTTTGAGTAAAGATTACCTGAAAATTAGATCTTCTTTCTCATGTTTGTTCAACTTCTTCAAGATTGAGTTGTCACATACCACAGTCGTCCAAGTGTTTATTTTCTAATAATAATTCACATGAATCACTAGAGAGAAATCTCCTAAAACTCTTATTAGAGAGAGGGATTACTATGCTTTTGACTGCTAGCTTTTTGTTTTTTGCATTTTCAAGTGTTTCTCTGTATCGTATATGCTGTAACATCTACACAACTCTCATAAAATATGAGACATAACATTTTATTTGTAAAGAAAATTTAATAAATTTATAAATGATAAAATATCAATTTGCTTACTAAATAATTTCACATATGTTAATTTAGGTTAATTTTAGATATTTATTCAATCAAGTTCCTATCTGATTTTTCTAGGTCTAGAATTGTAATCCCTTCTGTTAATTACATTTTAGTTCTTAAGTTATAAAATATATTTACAATCAAGTCATACTTGATTAACCATCATAATTTAACTTATGAAAAATGGTTCTTAATATATGTGACCCATTAGATTTCTAATTAATAAGTTAACCCAAATATAAATCATATTGTTAACACCCTGTAAATTCTCAATGTCATAATAATTCTACGAGCCTTAATCTTCAGTAGAACAATGTAATTATTTTTAGTCATGCAATGACAATCCAATCATATAATCACTTTTATGTATTATGCTTTTAATAATCTTATTTTGATAAACTTTCGACAAAGTCTTCTCTATTCAAGTCATTAAACATTTCTTCTTTTCTTCTAGATAACCCGCATAACAACTCATGGAAATTCAATTTCCATAACAAATCGGCCCATGCTTAGACCCTTTTACATGATCATAATAGCCCACTTTTGTTTCTCATAAGCATGTTGTTGAAACAACCTTCAAAATGCACCAACTTGTTGTCCAACAATAGCCCTTATACTCACTTTAATATGTTGTTGGAATAGCCCTCTAGACACATCAAGTTGTTGTCTAATTTTGTAAGCCTTAGACTCATTTCAATATGCTGCTGCCGAAATAATCCCAACTTTTACCTATAATAAGAAGCCAAATCAGCCATTATTTTTACCTGCAACAGGTTACTAATCCATATCACAAATAGGTTGTCAAAACAATCACTCATGAAAGCTTTAAAATCCATTCAATCTTTATGTTAAGTGCGTCTATCATCCTGTAAATAATCCATTTATTAGTTTCTTATAGAAAATCTTATAATCATGTGATCTTTTTTTTAAAATGTTTTATTTATTCATTGAGAAAAACAAAGCTATTTCATTCTCATAAAGTGTAGACAATTTCTTGCAAAGTTCCAATAAATGAAAGATTTGTAAGTGCATTTGATTCGTTTCAACAACCATTCAATTGTTGAGAAATTCCAAATGATGCATATTAGTTAGTTTTAAAAAAAACATACTTATTCTCACAAAATTTAAATAGTCACACAAAATCATATACTATTCTCATATAAAAAATCTTGCATTTTCAAATATATAATTTTATGAAAGCAAAGAAGTAACACATGAACTAGTATATATGCAAAATAGATATATAAAGATGAAAAGGCACTAGGTTGTTTAGCAATGTTGGCGCCTAGCGCTTAACCTTGCGCTAGGAAAGTGCAATGCAAGGCCAACAATGGATGCTCTAACATGGGCAGTGTGCCCATGTAGACAATAAAAAAAAAGAAAAAGATAGGGTGGAATTTTGATTTTGTACCTAAAACCTATACCTATATAAAATTTAGGAATTTAATAGTAGAACTATAATCCTACCATTGAGAATATAAAATATTGATTTTATAGTGAGATTAAAATCTCAAATTAAATTATTTTTTCTAATTAAATTAGGATTGAATTAAATCATTTAATTAAAAAAAATTCAAATATCCTAATTATTTTAGGATTTAACTAAAATGTTTAATTAAACATTTTAGAAAAATGATTTTTCTAAAATAAAACAAAGAGAGTTTTTTATGCTAAAAAGTTATTTAATTGATCATAAAATAGTTTAGGATGTTAATAATAATTTTAATATAATTAATTTTCTTATTAAATATTTAAGAATATTTTATAATTTAAGGACCTACCACTGTGTGAAATAAAGTTTAAAAAGCTTGGGAAATTATCAAATTGAGTTTTATTTAATGTTTTTAAATGATACAAATTTTATTTTAAAATTGTTAAATAATTAGAATTTAAGCATCTAATATATTTATTGTGCATAATAACATGTGTTTATACACAATGGATATTTATGGACATTAAGAGACCAATGTGATTGTGTTTTTCAATGTTTGAATTATTGTAATACTAAATAGAGTTTGTGTGCCTTACCTTTTCTGTATATTTTTGTTCAATGATGTAAGATTTTTTTCTTATCTAATTCTCCTCAAATATAACTTGAGTTTCTTAATCAATAATGTAAATGATATGTAATTGGAAAATATAGAAATTTAGATAGGAAAATTATTTTGTAATCCAAGACAAAGAAAGAATGGCAAAACAAGGATACAACCATGGTTCTCACAAGAACTTATAAAATTGACACCAACTACCTAGGTTTTGAACACCTAATCTCATTCGATGACTCAAAAGAATTATTTAAGATATATCTATAATCATCTCATTAGAATGACATGTTAGGAGTGCATGTCTATATATAATTGTTTTTTTTAATAATATATCAAACATGTCATGGAACGAGACATAATTAATAAAACAAATATCTTGTTAATATATTAAGTACATGTTGAGACCAAAACTTGCCTTCTAATTTCTTATGTATGAAATCAGTGTTCCATTCATGAATTACTTATTGATCTACTCAAGGTCATTTTAAATAGAATATGTTTAATGCTATAGAAATTGGATCCTACTTAACCAAACTTATATGATTTGGATGCTTCTTTTATGATTATATAAGATTAGATGTAGTAATTAAGTGAAACATATATGATATGTTTAGATAAAGTGTAGTCACCTATCTAATCTAGGAATCACATTGAGATGCGATTGATAAGCTATGTTATCCATCTAATTTTTTTTATTTTATTTGTTAAGCTAATGAAGATAAATTAAATGGGATCCTAGCCCACTAGGAGATCTATGCAAGATTTTCCAAACTAATTAGGAGGGCTACTAATTTGTATGAAAATATTGGGAGACTAAATTATTATTAAAGATCTTATTTAAATATGATTTTAAATACATATGCATGAAACTAATAGCTATTGTCTTTACATGAATATATTGATAGATCAAAATGAGTAGCAACATATCCTTACATAGTATACTTGATGCTAACAAATTGACTATACCAAACTTCTTGAATTGATACCGTAATGTAAGAATTATTCTTAAGTAATAAATAATGTTATTTATGTTTTTAAAAATCTAATTCTTCATACCTCTTATAAGGATGCTGATGAAAAAGTTTGAAATGAATATCAATATCATATTAATGACGATGAGTAGACTACATATGTGATGTTGCCCAACATGTCACCTGAACTTTAAAGGTAGTAAGAGAATATGGATGCTCATACAGTAGTTATGCATATTAAAGAGTTGTATAATGTGGTTTGTAGGACAAAAAAGATACGAACCTATAAGGAATTGTTCTGCTGCAAAATGATAAAGGATTTCTCTGTGAACACCCATGTTTTGAAAGTAATTGGTTTTATTGAGAAATTAGGTTAATTAGACTTTGTCATGAACCATGACTTAAGTGTTAACTTGGTCTTGAAATTCTTACCCAAAACTTTTGAGATTTATGATGAACTATCTTATAGAAAAGTTGGATAGTATGGTACCAAAATTGCTTAATATGTTTAAAATTGCTCAAAAGGCCTTTTAGTAGGAAAAAGGCTATATGTTTCTTTGTTAAGTATTTCAATAAGTCTAAGAAGAAGAAGAATAAGAGTTTTTTCTCTAAAGAATAAAAATCTACTGAGGGCATTAAAAAAGATCAGTTGGTTACATATGACACTAACTTTATTCATGTATAAACATATTCATACTTGATATTTTTTATCATTAATATTCATTTATGTATGATTAATGAGTTTAAAGTAAATATAAAGTTCTTAGGACAAAAGTGTTTTGCAAGGAAAATTATAAAACTGTTATAATTATAAGGATTCTTATTGTATCAAAACATTGTTTATAAATATTTCTAGTCAATATTCTATAAAACAATATATTAATTAGAGCCATTAATATTAATACATATTATGTTATTTTCTTTATAAAATGAATGAGTTATTTTTATAAGCGAAGGTATGAGTGATATTTAAAACTAATATATAGTTGCTTGTCAAATAAAATGTAAATGAATTTGACATGGTGTATAGCATGGATAGAAGTTAGGGTTCTCAAGCACTAAAGTTATATACCTAAGTTGTAGAGAAATTTAAAGAAAACTCTCTAGTGTTTTGTTAAAAATCAAAATAATTTGAGTATGAATCTCAAAATAAACTAGTTCCTTATTTATATTAGTTTTATAATTAACATCCTTTATAAGAAAGTATTCTTAATTTCTAATTAAAATTAAAATTCTTTATAGAAAATGGTTTTAATTAAAACCTACCTAAATAATAGAATCTATCTAGTATTAGGATTCCTAACTAGTAAAATACTAATTAAATTAAAATTTCTAATTTAAATATGAAAAAGAATCTAAATACAACAAGGTAAAGAAAGATTATCTCACACAACAACTTCCAAGCCTTATTTTAAGGTATTCTTAATCTCTAACATCATAAAATTTTAATCCAATAGGAGAAAGGGCCTTCATAATCTTTTATCAAAATATCAACTCGATTAAATGGTTAGATTAAAAGTTATGCTTAATTTACCAAACTATATCTTGGACTCTTTTTAAACCCATCAAAACATAAAAATCTTAATCATTAATCAAATAGTGTAATAAAGATTATTATGCCAAGAATAATGAAGAAATTTCCCTACATTAGAATTGACCCGCATAGAGATTTTATATAGAGAGATCGATTGTGTCTATAGAAATGCTTATGTGGTAGTGGTGTAGAGATATTTAAAGTTGAGATGACTAAGTTATCTTATATAGAAAATATTATGTTTTGATCTAGACTATATGTTGCCTTAATAAAGGGTAACAAATGGGCAAATATTATATATAACATGAATTATATAAAGATATTTGAGTGATTAAGAGATGATTTATTATCCTAAATGAATTAGAAAAAATGTTTTATATGTTCACAGATAGTATTGATTGTGAAACTTTTCCGCAAGGTAAAATAAGATTTGAAAAGGTTTAAAAATCTTATTTAAAGAATCAATGACTATGATGTTGAAAACATACATGATTTTACAAAGTAGACATATTTCATGCTCCAGTGTCTAAATCGAAATATTATTAATGAAGAGATAATAATTATACCGAAAAACTAGTCGTTAAAAGGTTAAGCCATATTGGTTATAAATTTTCTAATGTTTGAGGGATCATGATACTTTGTTAGTCACTACACTTGATTTTCAACTATAAATCAATTAATTTTTGAATTTATAATAAGTTAAATTATTTAATCTTATTTTGATTAGGATTGTGATTTATATTTGATCTAGTATATTAGGGAGCCTAATGAGTCATATACATTAAGAACCAATAGTAATAAATTAAACTGTTGTGATTAATTAAATATGACTTGTTTATAAACAAGTTTTATAAATTAAAGACTATAATGTAATTTATAAAGGAGATTATAATTTTAGAACTAGAAAAATCAAGTTGGGACTTGATTGCATATATTTTTAAAACTATCCTCAAATAATATATATGATATTTTTTAGGGAGTGAAGTGATAATTTATCATTTATAAGGTTAACAAATTTTCTCTGTAAACAGGTGATGTCTCATATTTTTTGTCAATGTTCAACGTTGTGGTAACTAGGAAAAAGAACAAGTATTTGGTGTTCTTTGGGAAAGTGTCTTGTTTTTTTTTTAAAAAAAAATTATCAACTAGTATTATAGTCACTAGAAACCATAACTAATATGTACAGATCTAATGTAAGGAATTAGTTATGCTAAGGGAAGATATTATCACCATTAAAACATCCTATCTAAGGTAACTTACATTGCTAGTCTTATCTTAAATTGTTAATGGTCTGGTTATGTTTAAAGTAATGATGATCTATTTATTAAATGAATACGGATTTACTACAAAAAGTTCAACCCTAGTAAAAACTTTAACACTTAACCATTCTAAAGATCTTGGCCAAGTATTCTAAATTGGTCAAACTAAATCAAGAAGCCCTAAAAGGTTTCACTTATACCATGGTACCTCAAACATTCATAAATCTAGTGAAGTATGTCCATGAATGCACCAAGAGACTTATATGGAGTCTTTGTAAGCTAGCCCAAGTCATATGGCATGTCAATGAAAGATGCCTTAAAAGGGTTTCCTTGTACCTAGGGAAGGTTCATGGTAGGTTTCGTGAAAGGTTTCACCAATCCTATGGTACCTTAGATATTCTCAACTCTGGTGTTATGGGATATGGCATTGAAAATATCCCTAATTGGTAAGTATTTCAAGAAATTCAATTTTACCTTTAATAAAAAAATTCATCATTACTTTTTTTAGGAAATTGTAGTGAAGGACTAATCATTCTAATATTTAAATATTGGGTCACTATGAGTCCATACACTTAAATATTAAAAGTGAATAATAAAGCTTTCTTTTAATTGGATTTTAAAACAAGCGTTGGACCTGTAATAATTTTCAATGAATAATATTTTAAAAATATGCACATATATCATCAATCATATTTTCAAAATCATGATTTAAACTTACAAGTTTTTCAAGAATTTATAGATCTAACAATTTTAATTTACACATTTTTAGATGTAATAAATTCAAAATCAAAGTAATGGTGTTCATCTATTTTTCATTTCTCTCACACATGTTTAATAAAGATATCAAACTCAAAATCAAGTTATTTATTCATCATTCATCAACTTAATATCATCCAAACAACACTAACAGTTTCAATAACACATCTCATCATTATGTCCGCTTTTAAGAGAATGGTTATTTGATTTTTATGTAGGTGAGTTTTGTAATTGGTGAAAATATGTGATAAGATGACTTGCTTTTAAAGTAAGAGGCTCGAGTGAAAGCTTGGGATTCTATTGAGAAAAATTTATCTCCTTTTATGAGCACTCATTTTATCAGCATAAATAATAATGAGTAACTTTTTCGCGATGTTACGACTCTTATGAAAAAGTTCTTCGTATTTTGAGAGCGCCACTTATTAGTTTAGGTTACTTGTTTATCTGATTAGAAATGATTTTTAAAGGCATGTTACATAGGATATAGCTCTTAACTATAAAAGAAAGGAATCATAAGCTCAAAGAGTGTTTTAGGGTTCCAAAAACTTAGAATCATTGTCATCTGCTTGACTCTTTGTATCTTTTTAGTTTTTTTTCTTTAGCCATATTTCTTTTTTTTATTGCTTTAATGAGGTATCCTCATTTATTATGATTTTTATTTTTTCATTTAAGCATGCCTTAAATGTTTGAGTTTCTTGGGCTTTATTGGCTTTTGGCTTTCTCATGGCTTTTCATCAACTTTTAATCTTTGAATTTTCACTTTCCCTTAGTATAAAGTGTGATTTCAATCAAGGTTTTTATGAAGAAAATCTCTCTCAAACTCAAAAGGGATTGTAAGAGATATATTTATTTTTTAATGTGAAAGGAATAACAAAAATGGTCTTTTATCTTTTCAAGCACAAGCGGTTAAAATCGATAAACTTTGACCTCATCTAGTGTAATGGTTTGGACTTGTAAAAAACTATGTTTTGTGAGTCTATGACTATTGAATCCCCTTTAAGTCATTATGCATACAACTAAAACATGACTCAAAAGGCATGGCATGAGGGTAACTATACATTTTTCATTTTATGTCTTTTGGTTTAATATTGTTTAGTCACCTCAGGATGAGAATTGCTTGAATGATTCATTTGTCATCCTACAAAAAAAGGTGTCAAAATGTTTTGAACAAACATCGAATTATTTCCAAAACAAAAAAAAGCATATCCAATTTTTCAAGATTATTTTAGCAAATGGTTTTTCCCAAAACTGGTTTAGTAATAATGTTTTGAACAGAGCCATCATATTAGTTACGAGGTTCAATTTTATGAGTCTCAAAAGGATAGGGATTGCCCTTTAGTTTCTTACATGGCACACCTTGAGGTTCAATTATTTTTACCATTATATGTATCCAAGCATGGATAATAATAAAATGTCAAATATTGCTTTTTAAAAAAAATTGATTTCAAAACAACAAAAAAACAAAGAAAAGACATTAAATCAAAAGAATGTGATGTGATGCCAATTCATATGAAAAACATACTTAAAAACAAAATACAGAATAACAAAGTTTCATAACAAAAGGATTGACAATGCATCATCCCTTCTTAGGTTAGCTTCCTTACAATATTTGCGTGTTGTTAGCGTTTAACAGCCACTCGTTATGCTGAATATGATATAGTGACAATGTGTTGGATATCATTATCCTTCACAAACTCAATTTTCCCCTTACTCACTAGCTTCTGAACTTGATACTTGAAATTTTTGTAATTTTCAATTAAATGGCCTAAGATTCTTTCATAACATTAACATTTCTCATTTGGATTATACCATTTATGGTATGAGATCTAATGAAGTTGAGGCAATATGTTTAGTGTTCAAAAGATGTTAGTAAACATTTGTGAGTGGTATGCCGATCTTTGGCAATGGCACTTGGTTAGCTGGTGATGCAATGAGATCTGATTGGACAAGATTTCCAATCTAAAAGCTACTTTATGGCTCATCTTTCATCATGAATCTAGAGCTTATAATTGGACCTTTTATTTTCCATACTTTGATAGCCCATTCAATCCTCTTGATTACAATCACTAAGTCAGTAAAGCATTGGGTTGCACTTACAACAAGACACTTGAAGTAGAGTGTCTTAAAAGTGATGGTGAACAAGGTGACCATCTCCTTCTCTAGCAGTAGAGGATTCACCTGAGCAGCTACTTCATGCCACCTTTAGGCATACACATGGAGAGACTCGTTATTACCCATTTCTATAATTTACAGGCTCACTTTATCAGGTGCAATATCCATGTTGAATTTATACCGCATGACAAAGACACCCATTAGGTCTTTCCACTCTTAATCTTGGTGTTATCCAACCACATGTACTAACTTAAAGCAGTAGGACTTAGAATGTCTTGAAAAAAAAGGATCAATAGTTTCTCATTATAGATCATCTTAGTCATTTTATTATAGTAAGTCTTGAGATGAGTCATTAGGAATTGTGTACTAGTATACTTAATAGACTCTGTTACTCTAGATTTCTTTGGAAAAACCATGTTGGGGGTCAAGCACATTCCAATAGCTTTTACAAGTTAGTAGAGATCTTCCCCTTCCATTGCCCTCATTCTTTCTTCGAAAACAATCAATTTATTAGCAGTCAAGTCTATAGTTTGTGGCACTTGTGTTGAGGGAGCGGGTTGAGTGAAAGTGATGTGGGCAACAAACTGAGATTCAGGCAAAAAGCCATATGCCCCTAGATTTTGTTCGAATAGATTGGTGAGTTTGTATTTGACAAGGATTCTTTCCTATAAGGATGTAGGAGTTTATTTTAAGAATTTTCTAATTTTACAAGGATCTTTAATCAACTGCAATATAATTTCTAAATGTGGTAAGGATTCATTAATGTTCCAAAATCTTTTTATACAAAAATACCTTATCCATCCTAGCTACACAAGGAAAGAATGGCTGGTGGTATTTAATGACAAATTTGTTAGCTTCCTTTAAAGAGTTTTTTAATTCTATAAGGAAGGTTAAAAGAAGGCAACAAAGATTTTCATGCTTTGAGATGATTCTTTAAAGCTATAATTAATTATCTTAGACAAACAAGGAAGCTAAAGGAAGGGCAACTTCAACAATCAATTTTCTAGCTTATTTTGGATATCTAAAGGTGGCAACAAAGATCCTAATATTTCTAGATGAAAATTTCATTCATGACATTATTTAAACTATAGAATTTATCTATTTTAGGATATGTTGTTTAATTAGGTGCAACATCTTTAGTTTATGTGTCAAATTTGTTATTTTTGTTATTTTCTTCATGCTTGAGCTTAGTTAACATACTTTGGGTTTATTGTAAATGGATAAATATTAACCCACAAGTTTTGAGTCCATTAGGGTTATTAGTTGAACTATTATATAATGTTTTGTAAGTTGAATTTTTCAGTAGCCATGGATTTATGAAATAAACTAGTATTTTGCATGATGCAACATGTTTTCTTTGATGGAACAAAGAACAAATTTGACTTATCAAAGACTAATTGTTTTCGTGGCGTCATCTTATACTTTTCATTCATGAATTGCTATTTGTTGGGTGGGGGTTTCAGATTTCAATAGTGTTGATGCTTTGGAACGAGTTTTCATTGCGTCACACTCCTATCAAACTTGATTCTTTAGCTTTTCATGATTTGTCTTTTTTACATATGGGTTGCGTGACCACGTGATCACGAGGTTCACGTCATATCCTAAAGTTTAAGGTTTATGCTCTCATAAAAAAAAAAGTGATGCATAAAGGCATTCATCCATATCCAATATACATGCATGAGCAATTATGAATAACATACATGCTAAAACAATAAATAAACCATCCATATAATGAAACACAACAATCATATAGCAATTATGAGACAAACGTCATAGTGACTGAGAAAAAGAAGTATATGTTTTTTGGAGAAAAGGTCTTGTTTTTTTAAAAAGTCATCACCTGGTATTATGATAACTAGAAACCCTAACTGATTTGCAGATATCTAAGGTAAAGAATTTATACTAAGAAAATATATTATCACCCCTAAAATATCATACATAACATAAGTTGTATTACTAGTCTTATCTTAAATTGTTGATGGTCTGGTTATGTTTAAACTAATTATGGTCTATTTATTGAATGAATACATGTTTACTATAATGAGTTTAACCCTAATCAAAAGTTTAACACTTAACCATTCTAGAGGTCTTGACTAAGTATTATAAGTTGGTCGAACCAGATCAAGATGCCCTGAAAGGGTTCATCTATACCTAGAAAAGGTTCATGAAAAATGCCTTGAAAAAGACTCACTTGTACTATGGTACCTCAAACATTCCTAAGTCTGGTTAAGTATTCTAAGTTGATCAAACAAGATCATAACTTTCAAGTTATGTCCATATATATATCAAGAGGCCTATGTTGGGTCCTTGTAAACCAACCCAAGTTCTATGGAAGATCTATAAAAAATGCCCTGAAAGGGTTTGCTTATACCTAAGGAAAGTCCATGGAATTGCCTTGAAAGGATTCCTTTATTCTATAGTATCTTAGATATACCCATAAAAGGTTCATGAAAGATGCCTTGAAAAAAGCTCACCTATCGCATGGTACCTTAGATATTCTAATTCTAGTGTTATGAAATATAGAATTGAAAATACCCCTAATTGGTGAGTATTCTAAGAAATTTAATTATACTTTTAATTGATAATTTCATAATTACTTTGATTTGAGAAAATTATGGTGAATGACTATTCTTTTTAATATCTAAGTATTGACTTGTTATGAGTTTATATATCTAACTATTAAAAGTAAATAATAAATTTTTTTTTTAAATAGTTATTAGACCCGTAACAATTAACAATCAACAATATTTAAAAATATACACACGTATTATCAATTATATTTTCAAAATCATAATTTAAACTTACAAATTTATCAAGATATATATAAATCTAACCATTTCAATTTACAAACTTACAAATTTTATTTTTTTAGAGTGAGAGGCTACTTTTTTTTTTTTTTTATCAATCTCATGATCCTCTTATGCATTCTCATTCAATGAGGAAGGTTTAGAGGGAAAGAGAATATAATTAAAGGGGACAAGTACAAAAAAAAAAATATATACCCTCACATCAAGTAAGGATAATCAAGATCACTTCCACCACGTCAAGGCAGTCCTCTACCTGAGTTATATCCTTTCCATTACCCCTGAGAAATAAAACTAACTAATCCTAAGTCAAACGGTCAAGAAACTAAGAATCTCATGAAGAGATTCTAACTCAAGATGAACATCGGTGGCATGCTGTCAAAAGGGAAGTGGCGTTTCCAGTGGAGGACATGTTAAGGAGTAAAAAAGAGGAAACCATAGACATCGCTCCTCTCTCAATTCAATATATATATATATTTTACATTGCTAAAAAATGCTTTTATATAAAAGAACAAAAAATTATATTGTATATGTTTTTTCTTTCATTTTAAATACAATAAAAAAACCTTATATTGGGAACATGTGGAAAACCTTTATATTTAGTTTTCCAGTTTTCTGAAAGAAAAATATTACTTGGACAATAAATTTCAATTTTACTTTTTCTGACTCTAGTTTTCTAACCTTACTAAAAGATCAGAGTTTTTTTAAAAAAATTAAAGTGTTACTTTATGAACAACTCCAAAGCTTCTCAAACAAATCCAAATACTAGGCAGGTAGCCCATGATGGCGAACTTGCAAATCCAGGAAAAAGAAAGAAATTCAACAACGTTATTCACACCAAATTTACCGAACATACACTTGACGCCTTATCCAATCCATTCGTCAAATTTGATTACCAGCGATTATCATAATTTCCCAGTAAAAGACGACCATTCTGCCGTCACCATTTACTCTTTTGATCTCTTATTGAAGGAATCGCTCTCAACTTTGGGAGGCAGGTCGAGCAGGGCCCAAGTAATTTGTAACCAATCCCATGATTGCAAACCTAGTTTTCGAACATTAAATTTGAAACCAGTTAGTAAAATCACAAAGGAAAAGAAATAAATTCAGAATCTAATTCACTGACTTGTACTGCTGGATCCATGCTAACAAGGGACATAAAAATAAAACATCGGACCGTTACATGTAGCTTAATTCTATTTTCCTGACAGCATAAACTTGTATATCGTCAACATCACCTTGTCTTCTCAGCTAGGCTGATATTTTATCAAGCACATATGCAGAATGACCTTGCTTTTAGAATAAGCATAAAATGAGGTCTGGGTACCAGCAATAACTACAAGAGATAAACACAGCTGCAGATGGTCCTCCTAAAAGGTTATAGGAAAAGAAACTCCATTGATCATGCTTTCGCATTAGTTGTTGATAGGACAGAGAGAACCCAATAATAGCAACTTTTAATGACTCACCACTCACATAAACAGCTGTACCATTGCAGATGGTGATATCCAATTTTAAAACAATCTTATATGAGAATCCTCATTTTCTTCACTTGCTCAGAAATCCCAGGGATGGAATCAGCAAGTGAAATATGTTATCAAGGTCACAAATCAAGTGTGTCTCCAACCTTACTTGACCCCCCTTCAACTACATTATGTTCTTTCAAAGGGTTTGATTGTTGAAAAGTTCAATTCAGATAAGAAACAACCAATGTTAAAAGGCATTCCAAATTCCTTTCCACTAAACTCAAATTATAATCAATGACAACTACTTCATCCTAATGAAACTTTGAGCGCCTTTCTGAGGATAGACATGAAATGGTTGTTATTTTATTAAATCTATGGGCTAATCCAAGGATGCATGGAACATCTAAACTAATAGGAACATCAGGCTATTCACTTTAAAAGTAAAAAGGTTAGGCCAGAACTCCACTTATATACATCCAGGTAATTGATAATTTATGTTATAAAAAAAATGTTCATCGTTTTATTTAAAATCACTTGGTAGCAATTGCAATATCACAATTGTACTCCTTTAACTTCAGAAAATTGTAGTCAAAGTATAACTATAAATTGAAAATCAAATTGGACCACATCCAACCAGTTTAACATAAACCAAGAAATAGATCAAAGTACTAGAACTTCTCCTGTTTTGTATCAAATTATATATGAAACTACAAAAAGAAAAGGCACAAAATGAGACAAAGGAACAGTAACAGAAAAGCCGTGCAAAACTTTACTTGCCAATTTCCAGAAAAAGAAGCGTCTCATACTCAATTCACAAAGGATAATAGAAATATTCACTGAACGCATCTGCATCCCTATTATGATGCATCTCCCACCACAATCAATCTACTATGAACATCCACCACAACCACCAACAAGAACAGAAACTTGGACACTTCACTAATATTCACCATTAATGCCACCAAGGGGAGACAGCTTAATCAAGAAAATAACTGCTTGACCAGTTTGCTAGCTTTCTTGAAGTCTAGTATAAAAAAGAGTTAATTGTAAATTAGTCCCTCTAGTTTATTGGAACAAATTAATTAGTCCCTCTACTAGGATAAATTATTTGACAGTGTCCCTTGATCATCAAATGCCTCGTAGTTTTAACATTAACGCTAAAACTACCCTTTGATGCATGGATAAGTACTGGTTGAAAACAGTTGTTAATGAATGGTGTTCAAATATAAGAACTTAATTGTAATATTTGTGACACTGTAAGGAATAAATATAACTTTTTGCTGAAAATTCCAGCAGCCTCCCACTGCTGCTGTCCAAGGCCAAATCACCACCCTCCAACCTCAAAACATCATCAAATCAATCATTTTCATCTTCCAAACAACAGTTCAACTTTAAAAAACATTTCAAAACTCAAATTAAATGCACAAATTCAGAATTTTAACTCTTAGATCCAATTTTTTCATGTCTTAGAACACATAAATTAACTAGTGTATAGGTCCAAATTTGGTATCAATGAACTCTTGAAGATGAGGAGTTTAATTTGATTATGGTTTCACAAAAAAAATGATGGAGAACCAGTAATTTCTCTCTTTGCTTTTTTCATTGATTTTTCTTTGGTGAGCTTTTGTAGTGATGCTAGAGCAAAGAGAAGAGGAGAGGTGGAGGGAAAGGGAAGGAGAAAGGGAGGAGAGAGAGGCAGAGGAAAGGGCAGGAGAAAAAGTAGGAGAGAGAAATGGAAGAAAAGGGTGAGAGATGTGAGGGAAGGGAAGTAGGTGAACAGGAAAATTTGACAAAAAAATAAAATAAAGGGTGTTTTTGGACAACAAACTTTTAAATTGAGAACAGCTCGTCAGTTTATTAATGGATAATTGACAGAGGGACTAAGGTATTGACGGAATACAAAACTACAAGGATTATTTAATTATTTATCATATTAGAGGGTAATAATAATTTTTTTTCAAACATCATAAGGATTAATTTATAATTAACTCTATAACTTATGCAAAAAAAAAAAAGCCAATTGCATTCAAAACAACAAAGTTCTGGTATCCCCCATTTAACATTCCAGTTCAGCCTTCTCAGGAGAAACAACATCTAAGATATCTCATTTCCATTTGAAGTCCTTGAATTCAATCAATCTTCGAAGGAAACTAAAGGTTGGAACCACTGGTTCTCAACAGAACAATGCTCTAAGTCCTGTAGATGACACCAATCTATGATGAGTGACATTTCAGAAATCTTGCCAGAATAATCCTCTTATCCGTTTCATCTTGGATAGTTTCATAGTGTGAAGATATGAGAATCAACAAGGCTATAGCACTACCAATTAGCCTAGTGCAAGAACTCTTGTTATAATAAGCCATCTATAACTAGTTTTTCTTTGAAAACCAACCAAGCACCAGGATTTGGGTTCTTATATAAATTGTGATCATCTTTTGGTGAGAGAGCTCTTTGGGATGCAATATGTATTGTTCGAAGTTCTCTAGCAAAATACATTAATGGATGCAAAAGAGCAGGGTTCTCTAGCAATCCAAGGACTTTACATTGTTTTTCAGCTGTTAACTCGTTACATTGTAGCAAGGAAGGCAGAACTTAAAGCTAGAAAGCATATCTAAAAAGTAAGATGACTCGCATAGCTTTTACAGAAACAAACCAACTTGTCATGACCATTTCGTGAAAAACAGTAGGAATGTGTTCCATAAATAATGATCCCTGACAACTGTAGACAAACCTTTCCTACGATTAGGCAAAGATCTCCAATTATATGATAATTACATTGTGCCTTTCCTAAATGCTGTATATGCTGTATCTCGATCTATCTGTCTATCTAGAAACAGTAAGGGAAAAAAATCCATAATCCAAACAAAATAACAAAATCAAGGGTGAACTTACATGGATGCCATGGAAATCTGCTTAAGATCATTTTCCATATTCCTCATGTTTGAAAGTGATTGGGCACAGAATATGAGAGCAAGCCACGAGCAAAGCTTGTACTGCCACCCAGCCAGCACCATACATCAATCAACTTGTTAATATCTGTATTGGATGAATAAATAAATTAAAGATGTGCTGAATAAATAAATAAATAAATTTAATTAATTACCCTGAACATGACGCCAGCCACGCCAAGGATAACCGCAACGAAACCTGAGTAATCCACGGGCACATCCTCTGGTGAAACCATCGGTGCCAGGAACGGTTTCGACGCTGACGGCTGCCGTGGATCGTTCGCTGACGCTGGGTTGTTGTTGTGTGACGACATCTCTCTCTCTCTCTCTCTCTCTCTCTCGATCCAGAGAAATTAGAAACAACTTTCTAGTATGATGGCTATAAAAATCGTAAAGTCAGAATGGATAATTGGTCGAGAGCCCCCAATCTTTAGTTCAAATTCAACTAAGCTCATACTTTTAATTGTTTTATTTTGATCCCTATTATTATCAAATCAATTCAATGTAATGCTTCCGCTAGCTGGCTAGCATGTTTGTTTATAATTATTAATGCCGTGTTTGTTTACGCCGCCACTTATTTTTTTAATTTAATTTTTATTAAAAGTATTATTTTAATATATTTTTAAATAAAATATATATTAAAAAACAACTATTATTACAGTAATAAACCTAAACCCCACTTCCAAACCCTAACTGGAATGAGACCCGTGGAAACTCGTGGTTTGCAAACAAGATAAAATAAAATAAAAAGGTAAAAAATAATTATTTTCATTAATTAATGTCCTTGAAAAAACAAATTCCCCCTCTATAGATTCTATAGGTCTATTATCTATTTCTCCATCTATCTCTCTCATGGTAATTCTCAAAATCATAAACCCCATAAGATTACCGTATTAGAAACAACCACCACCACTACGAAAACAAAACTCATATCACTTGATTTTTTAGATTTCAAGTTTTAAAAATGACCATGAATGCAAGTTTTTATTGATTCAGGACATCATAACTTTTACTGTTGCTGATGAACAAATCAAAGGTTTGTTTTCGCTTGATTCATTGCTTGTCTTTTTTGGTTGTTGCTGGAGTGGAGGAAACGGCAGCGTTTGTGATCGTTTTATCATGAGATGCTGTTGAAGATGGAGCCTGAGAGAGAGAGAAATGAAGCAAGGGTTATTATGACCTAGAGAAAGAGGGAAGGAGATTTTCTGAAGCTAAGGAGCCATTGATTTTTTTTTTGTTTCTGCTTGGCGTCGGCGTTGAAAAAAAGTATAGCCATTTAGTTGGTCATGGAGTATTTTTATCTTTTTATAAAATTTATTTATTATTATCATTGATGAGGGATAGAATTATTTTTTATATATTTTTAAATATAGTGTAATAATTCAAATACTTTTAAAATTAAAATGTTTAACATTGACATCTACGAGCTCTTTACTTTTTTTCACTTTTTTAAGTACAACAAAAGCAAAAGTTTTACAACTTGTGTCTAAGATTTTTTTTTTGACTTTTATTATGATTTTTTTTTGTTATTATTAAATTAAATTAAAATAATTTAATTTTTTAATAAATATAAAATATTATTTAAATAAAAAAATTATTATTATATAGAAGATGCTTGTGATATTTTGTTAGGACATCACCTTTTATTAATAAAAAATTATTTTATGTCACATTATTAAAGTTGTTATGACATCTTTTTCCTAGTGAAACAACGCATGATAGCAGTAGTGTGATGATTTGTTGTTTATAAAAAACTTTTCTCTCTTTTCTACTTTCAAAATTCATGTTAGCAATTTAAAATTTTAAAATTGTTATGATGTCCTTTTAATTATTGATATTTCAACTTCGATCTTTATTCTTTTTATTTCTAGTTTTTGTTGTTGATCTTTTATAAAAAAAAAATTTATTTTTTTTAATTTCATCTTTCAATCCCAATTGTGATTTTTTTTAATTTGATTTTTATTTTTTGATTTTTTTTGTTTATTTTGTTAAATTGATTTTTGTTTTCAATTTCACCCTTCAATTAAGAATGTATAGTTGTCATCAAATTTATTTTTTATTTCAATCTTGATCCTTATTTTTTAAATTGTTGTTTTTGGTTTTGCTTCCTTTTGTATAAATGATTTTTTTTAATTTTATCCTTTAACATTTGATTGGTTAGGGATTGAAATTTGAGAAGTTAACGATGGTTAACATTTTTTTTTACTTATTTCTTTTTTTATTTCATTATTCTACATTAGTTTTTTTAAAAAATAATAGGCTTTGTGGTTTTCTTCATTTTCTTTTATATCAGGTTATCCCCGATCTCATGACTTTGATTGCATATTTGACGGGTTAACCCGGGTTGGCTCACCATTTATTATTTTATTACTCAGATTATAAGTTTGTCATGCTAACTCGAGTTTTTGTTTTTATCATTCCTTCCTTATTCAATTGATTAAGAATTAAACTACATTGTTTTTTTTTCTTTTTTGGAAAAAAGATTTTTTTGTCAAGTTATCATTATCGGTTTTTTTTTTGGTTTAATTTGATTCATTTCCTATTGTTCCCTATTTTGTTATCATCTAATTAAAATAAAATTAATTTATCTGAATTAGTCAGGTCTAAAACTTGAGTCGCGGATTTTTCTTTCTTCATTAATACATGCTTGCAGCACTTGAACATCATTTTTATAGAAAGAAAAATAATTTGGCCCCGCAGCATAACACGAGCCCATGTCTAGTTAATAATTTTTAAGAAAATAATTGAACTTATATGTAAAATTAAGACACCTCTAACTAAAAAAAATCCCAAATTTTACTTCCTAAACAATATAATTTACGATATTTTTTTTGTGTGTAAGATTTTTAATTTATTTTATTTGATTATGATGATATCCCAAAAAATCCAGGTAGTCTAAGAATAGGGTTTTCGGGTTAAATAATCGATTAATCCATTGGTCCTATTGATCTCATTCATTCTCCGTAACTATGGTAGCTAATAACTTATACTTGTTGCTTGGTAGGCTAAGGTTGTTTGTGGCTAGTACCTGCAAAAAGTTTTTTTTGGTGGAGATGAAGACTCTTCGATGCTTAAATAATATCTTTTTAAAGAGAAAAAATATAAGAATATTCTAGAGAGATATACTCTGAAAATATATATGCAGTAGAGAATGAAGATTGTGAACATTTGTTATGAAAGTCTTATGGTGTATTTTATAACTCATGAGTCTTGTCCTTCTATAAAAAGGAGAGTATGGATTGTAATATTATCCTGATATCATTTAATGATGGACAAATATCTCTTACATCTATATTAAAGTTTGATGGGAATATGGTGGGTCCTTTGAGGATTTTTATACACCTAATAGATATAAAGAGATTAGAGTCCAAGACATCAAATATAATTACGTCTATAGAAATTGAATTCTTTCTCAAGATTAGACCCAATAAAAAATGATCATTTTCTTAGATGTATCCAAGAAAAGATAATTGTTATCTTAGACTTGCTATTTTTTTTTAATAAATTCAATATATATACTTTCATTCTACGTTGTTATTGGAATAAACATCTAGCAATTTGTATACTTTGAAACATATCTCACAAAACAATTTTATTAGCCATGGGTCCAATTTCATCCTTTTTAGAATATCAACTTTATAATAAGTTAAACAATACATGCTCTAAGATAATTTAGATTCGACTTCTTTCCTCTCCATACTTTATATGAAGACAACAAATTGTTTTTCACTTAAAAATACATCAAAATGAAGTTTTTTATTTTAAAAAAATTATTTTTAACATCAGCACATCAAAACGATCTGAAAACATAAAAAAAATTATTTTAAAAAAACAAAATTCAAAATTTTTGGGAACACGATTTACATCATGTTCCCAAACACTTCCTAATTCTTCCCAGAATTTGTTGGCAACTTAACATTGAGAATCATGACAATAATCATCCTCACCAATATCCACTCTTTCTTTTCATCAAACAGTTTTTGTCGTGGGGTATTCTAGACTCATTGATTTATATATCTTTTATAATATAATTTTGATACCTTACACCATGTATTGTTTTTAAGCTTTTAAACATCTTAAAAACTCTATTGAAAACATGTTGGATCAAACCTCCATGTATTTCATCAATTTATTCATGTAATAAACATTTTTTTTTCTTGACACACTTTCAATTTGCAATAGTCTTCACCTTTTGATTCATAGATCTCTGATTTTGAAATAATCTTTTCAACATCTTCTTGATAATAATCTTCATTTTCTTCAATTTCATCAATAAATAAAGCTTTAAAACTATTGGAGGAAATATATTTTATACTAATAGGGAAGATATAATTGTGTTGGAGGAATTATTATTGATTGTGTATTTTTGAAATGTGAAGATTCATTGTATTTAAAGTGTTATTTTCTACTATAAAATAGTTGCTATTGGGTTTAAAATAATTAAACTTCTAGAAGTAATACAAAGAAATCAAAAGTCTTAGATAACAAAACAAAATAAATTTGGTCCTTAAATTTTTAAATTTCTTTTACTTTGATCCCCAACTCTTTTAATATTATAATCTAACTCATGAATTTGATTTTCCTTATTCCTTGAATTCAACAAGTTTTTCTAATACCATATTCTAAATTAGGGTCTAATCTTCCTAAAAAGAATTTCAAAGGCACATTCTTCATCAAGGCCATTCTAGTCATCACATCATCAAACATTTCTAAGTAATCATAAAAATTACTATTATAGGCTAACTATTTGAAATTTGTTAACGGGTATCTATTAGCCCTTCTTTGAAGTATAAGAATCACAACTTGAACATAATTCTCTCAAGAAATAAATGGCAACCCTCTCTTCCATGCCATAAAAGGATTGGTTCCACCTAATACCCTTTTATTCCATATGCACTTTAGCTAACTTCATCAGTAAATGAATGATATGCAATCTCAATCACCTTAAAGTATTAAATATCTATTCAAACATATTATCTCCATTGAAATAAAAATCCATTTATAGGAGTTTGAGAATCTAGTTAATACTCATTCTACTCCCTCCAATTCTATAAGAATTTCCAGATACATTTCCTAAATTTACAGCACCACCTAATTATAATCAAGGTTATCAATTTCATTCCATTCCAACTAGAATGGTTGATATACCTTGTATTATTTAAAAAAACAAAAAAAATAAAATAAATTTTATCTTACTCAAGATCTCAGATCATTCTAGATTTCTCATTCAAATTTCAGCTGAGATATTGCGGGTTTACATATTCATTTCATCTTGGATAAAAAAAAATTTCTAGAATAAATATAAACATGGTTCACCTTAGCTTCTCAAAAGTTTGGTATGTCATAAAGTGGTAAAGAGAATCTTCAAGAAAACTTTATTAGCCTGTGGTGAAGCCACCTCCACTTCTTCAATCCATAGTGGCTTTACTAAATTTTTATTTGGCATTGTATTTCAAACAGATGTGGAGTAAAACTTAAATTTTTTTTTAAAATTAATTTTTTATATTTTTTGATCGTTTTGATATGCTGATATCAAAAATATTTTTTTAAATAAAAAATAATATTATTTTGATGCATTTTCGAGTGAAAAAACACTTTAATAAGTAATCGTTACCACACTCTCAAACATCTTCTAAGAGTCAATAACACAAAATTTACTAAGGAAAGTTTTTAGAATAGAAAATTTCATGCAAAAGGTAAAGCAATGATCATAGCTAAAAATTACCCATCATATTTACAAGAAAATGAAGTTATATATTTTTCTAAGAAATAAACAAACTCAATTCCTAACAAAGATAAAGATGTGCAAGAAAAGCTATTAATTTGGCCAAGACCAAAGTTACAAATTATACAGGTTAAACTAGGTTGACCCAATTAATTTAAAATGAAATTATTTCAAGATTAAAAAAATAAAATATAATGCATTTTGTATTGAAAAGGAAAAAAACTACATCAAATTTTGACCAAGTTAGCTTATTTCTATGAAATTTTCCTATATACCACCATAAGATTAAGATTATTATTTCTATGTTAATGGTAGATATGATGTTTGATTTTTTTTTTGTATTAAATCCTTTTACTTTCTCAATATTTTAGCATTTTTTTGTGTTGAATTACTTTAAATTGAAGTTTTCTTTGGTCTTGACTCTTAAGAATATTTTAAATTTTAAAATTATATTTAGATGTTTGATGTTATGTTTGTATTGTATAATTTGAAGTTAATTTATTTTTAAATTTGAATTGGAATCATGAATATTAAATTATACACACATAGTACATGACTTCAAAATAAAATGTCAAAATGCTTTGAAATCAAAATTTATCATTCAATATATTGGGATTTTTTAGTATCCTTTAGTTTATGTTGGGTTTGGTTAGTTTCATATCCTTTAAACCAAAACTGAATCGATCCGATAATCTTTTTAGATTTTTTCAATTAGTTTTTTTCTTAGTTTCCTTGGTTTTTTCGATCACTTGGTTCTTCTATTCACCTCTAGTTCTAATCAAGTTAATAGTTGAGTTATGTTATAAAAATCAAGAAACTAGGGCCGTTCAATTGTGGATGTTAAGATTTCCAAGCCCAATAGACCTGATCAATCATTATAATATTATAAATAAAGCTACATGTTTTCCCAAGCCCATTAGCATTTTTATTTTGCTTTTTTATATTTTTTATTATTGATTTTTTTTAAAATTTAATCTTTATTTATGTGTTTATGGAAATTTAGAGTAGATAATTTATTTTAATTTGTCTTTATATGGTTATTATAGTATCAAAAAATATCTCGGCATCAAGTTAGTATCAGAAAAATATCTTAATATCACAATATGGTCTATTTTTTTAAAAAAATTAGTTAAATAAAAAATATTTTTTTTTAAAAATAAGGTTATCAAACTTTGTGAGGTCAATAACCCGGTTTACAGGTTTGACAAGATAACCCTAATTACCCTTGTTTGCGGGTTTAACAGGGTGTTTTTTTTTTTAATTGAACTCGATTATGTGATCGTCTATTTTTTCTTTTTATTATATAGTTAAAACAATAGTTTCGAAAAAAACACATGTTATTAAATTAGAAAGTCCATGGGCCCGTTGATGTTATGACAAGTTTAACTTTTTTTTTCTTTTTTTATATTGTTTTTTCAAATTCATCATTTGATATTAGACTGATTGAGAATTGAGTTTCATAATTTATTTTGTTTTTTTATGAGGTTATTATAGTCTTAAAATAAAGTTTCAGTATTGGTTTGATGCTCGATTTTACAATCGTCTATTTTTTTATCATATAGTTAAATAAATAATAGTTTAGAAAAATAAATTTATTAATTCCAATTGACTCGGTTTGTGAGTTTGACGTGTTGACTTGGGTTACTCAATTCACAAGTTTAGTGGGTTTACCCATTAAACCTGATATGTTTTTGTTTTTAGTTTCTGGTTCTTTAATTTTTCTAATTATTTTTTTTCACTTTTATTTAATAGTGGATTGATTGAGAAATGAAATTTATGTTTTATTTTTTCTACTTTTCTATAGGGTTATCATGATTTTAAATAAATGTTTTTTTAGGGTTGATGCTTGATTTTGAAAGTATCTAATGTTATCATAAAATTAAATAAAAATAATTTATAAAAATAAAAAAGTTATTAAATCTATTGAAGTCCATGATCTAGGTCATAGGATGACCGAGGTCGATCCAATCTGATATCGTCTCAATATAAAAAAAATATTATCGTCTTAAAGTTTTTTTAAAAGTTATGTCATATTTTTACTAGTTATCCAAGTTGTCTTTAGACCTATTAAATTAAATAATTCACTTTAGATCTGTTCTCATGTAGTTTAATTTGAAATTCGAGTTAGGTAAGGAGCCAAGTTGGTAGATTTTAAGATCGAACTGTTTGATTGGATTTAATAATATTATCAAAAAAATTTTTATAGTCAATATTTTTTTTAAATTTTTAAAAAAATAATTCGATCCAGAACGAAGCGTACATGAATGTCCTAGTATACATTCAAACAAAGAGAAATCTTAGATTAGTCTCCAATGTATCTCCATTCTCTCAATTATGTTCCAGCATATACTTTTTCTTAATAAATTAGGTTCAAGAACTATTCAGAATTCCTTAATTGAATTCTTCTATCTAAAATCATTGTAAATGTTTGACTGAAAAATTTACAAATTTTCAAAAACCTGTCTTTTAATTTTATATAATGGTAATTTAAATGAAAAATGGGTCGGGAGATTTAATTGATAATTTCAAAAAAATATTATTTGGGGACCCAGATGAGGAGAAATATTCTTTGCGGAGCCAATTGAGAACCAGTGTATATATTGGGCACTTAATTGTTGTTACCAGCAAAATTTGTTAAAGGTCAATAACAAATTGTTTAATATATAACAAGTAAAAGCAGAAGCCGAAAAGAAAAATAATAATTATGGCTTCACCGCAAGCAGCAGCAGCACCTCCTTCTGTCTCCCAAACCGTTCCATCTCCGCCGCCGCTTCCCCCACCACCACCGCCGCCGCCACCAGTTGTCTCCAAGGTACAGTACACTCTCTCTCGTATGGATACATGTTTTTTTTTATTTCGTTTTTCCCGTAGTAATAAAATCTTGATAGCAAGTATTTTGGCAATATTTTGTAAGCTGGAGGAGAAGAAGCCAAGTGAGAAGGGTGTCCTTGTCCCCAATGCAAAACTGGATGAACAGCCTGACATTTCACATTTTGAGTCAGTTCCCTTCTTCTTCTTCTTAGCTGAGAAGGAATTGGCATTGAATTTTAATTCATCATAAATAAATCATTCTTGTTTTCGTGTTTTCCTGTTAATTTCTCTGCAACCAAACAGGTTGCATAAAATTGATTACTCCTTACCATCCATTTCCCCTTTTTACAGATTGAATTCAAGATTGTGATTATTAATTTCTGTGTGTTTTTGTTATTAGCAGAAAACAAAGGGATTGTTTGTAATATTTCATGGTATTCGTATGTGTTTAGACTGTTTTTATTTATTTATTTATTTTTGACATCTTGATTGATGAATGTCTTCACGAGTAATAATTTGACAGATACTTAACAGTCACATATAGTCGTCTTCACAGATCATTCTTTCCTTCTTGGAATTTGTTACATCTTGATTGACATGTTAACCATTGCACAAACTATTATAGCCTTGTAAGTTGGGAATTTAATCATTCACCAAGTGTCATGTTGTTCCATGATCAACTCTTTAATTTTGAGGAAAGGAAACGTCAATGGCCAAACTGAGGTCTGCAATCATAGTTTATTTTATTTTAATTCTTTTTATCCACGCTTATATATCCAGCCATTAGACAGTATAAATTGTTTGGGGAAGCATGGACCTATTTTTATAATGGGATGGTTGCTCGTTAGAGATTATAAGTAGCCATCTAGGAGACGGGTAATTGCTGCTTGGTATGATACCCAAGGATGGACAGTAACAGTGGGGAATTTTAGCTCAGTTCAGTGTTTTCAAAGACATTATCTTCATGTTGTTTGGTGTCCTCGTTTTATTTTAATTTATTCTCTTTTTCTGGATTTCTTTGATTCCACTTTTCTTTTCAAATCATAGACTTAACTTTTTCTCTTTCAGAAATCATGCATTCCTTTTGTTTTCTTTGAAATAATTCGAACAAGTTTTGATGGATTCATTGAAAGAAAAAAAAAAAAAAATCTCCTCTCTGTTACAAAACTCTCTTTTATTAAGGATCACCTCTGTTTGAGCCTGTCATACGGTGAACCATTTAAGTTTTTAGAGTTATTAACATATGTTGCCTTTTTACCGGTTCAGCTATGAGCATTATAATCTGAATTAGTCACAAGCAATAGCATTGAGTAAACAAGTCCATTAAAATTAAAATGTCATTTGTTTCATCCATGAAACATATGAAGTCGCATCAGTAATGATTTACTCATTTCTAGTTTCCTGATCTGCATGGCAACATAACCACTGTCCACCCATTACTAGGATTCTTGACAGTGTGGAGTACATTGACAAATGCAAAAAATATGAAGCTGACTACACCCAGCGCTTGATGGCAAAATATTTCTCAAAGAAAGATCTTTATGGAGGTAAACAGTTTTGCCAATAATTCATGCTCCACGTGTTTCAACAATTATTGTACTTGCAAATGATTCGAATGACAGTTGAATATGCTGTCGATAATGCTATTACTGTTTTCTGATGTTGAGTCTGTTTTTTTTTTTTTTTTCACTTTGATAACTATTATTGCTGTTTTATTACATTGACTCTTCCTTTCAGGCAACATATTTGATGAGAAAATGACTATAGATAATGAGACAATAATGTCAAGCAAGTAAGAGAGTAAATTTCTATGGTTTTATTGTGCTTCGCATTGCTTATGTTGTATCATAATTTAACTTTACCATTTCTGTATAGGTGGCCTTGTACTCTATCATTTGCAGACCCAGTAAAGAGTTTCGAGGAACAGAGCAACACTGGTTCAACTTCAACATCAGAAGCCTGAGTAAAATCTCAAATGGAAGTAGCCACTGATGTAGAGATGCTGGTGAAATAGTTTCTTCCCAGCTGCCAAATATGGTACTGTATATGATATATATGGATGCTGCTGACAAAATACAGGAGAATGGTAGTCATCGATGCCTAAAATCACAACAGCAATGCATGCTCAAATTTGATCTCCAATTATAATGCTATTTAGGACCGCCGAATCCATTATTGATCCAAATTTGTTGGCTTCGGAAACAAAAACTTGATGTTGAGGATGCCCTGTGAGTCCTGTCTATCTTTTGTCATTTGATACGTGAGAGTAATGCATAGCTTCATGACGATATACAGTAGAATGATTTTCAAATGCCGTACATTGGGCACTGAGAATTCTGTTTAATCAGGTTGCAATCATCTCATGCCAACAAAACAGATCTCCTTTTTGGGAGTCCACGTAAACTAGTCTTCTTGGCGGATGCAACGCCTTAAGCTAGTTAACAAAGAAAATTACACGGGGAATTGAATGAGAACAAGAAATCATAAGCCCACTGAGTGGATAAGCCATCCTGGAATTTGATTCAAGGCTTCTCATGGATTACATGCTAAAATATACAGTGCCCTGATCGATATGGCTTTCATGCAGTAGTGTAATTTGTTTTTTTCAGTCAATTATAATGACGGAGCGCACATTCATGTCACAGTGGGGATATGCATATTCAATATTGCGCACTCATTTTTTCCCAGTTTTGGATAAGTCCACGATGCTAGTACAAGTCTACGGCGAATATCAGATGAAGGAATTTCTCGTTATATCCCACCGACCGACCATCTTCATTGAATCAAAGATCAATTTAGAGTACATTCCTCTACTCAACAATTTATTAGAATGATCCCATCCAATTTACACAATTAACAGGGCGATACATTCAACTGAGATTGATAAATCTCGAACAAAGGCACATATTTTCGAATTAAAGATTAGTTGTCTACTTTCATCGTTCCTAATTTTAGCAGCCGCTTCCAGTACCGAACGTACATAACTCCCTCTAGTTATGGTATCACTTTCTGTTTTCACCTTTTGCTTTCCTCCCATCAAAAAAAGGTTTTTTTGGTTTGTTTATTATTTATACTTTCTTAAAAACTATTTATTTTTTTTTAAAAATAATTAATTGTATACAAATTTTATTTTAATTTAAGAAAAATAAAATAATAATTAATTAAAATAACAAACAAATAATATAGTACGCTTCATTAAAAAGGTAGCATTGTGGTGATTGTCATGACATAGCAATAGTTGATATAATTATAATAATGACAATAATTTTTATACTAATATAAGATTTTATACTAACACTATAGAATGTTGATGAAAAAAAATTATAAATATATTTGCAAAGGTTATAAAGCTAGTGATAGAGTTAATGATGATGATGGTGATAAAATTCATGATAAAGATTGTAATTTTAAAATAGAGATTGTAATAACCTGATTTTTTATCTTTGTTTTTAAAAAAATTAGAAAAACAAAAAAAACAATAAAAAAAATCCAATATGTCTATATATATACGTTGTTTTTGGCATTTTCAACATCTTTTTAAAATAATTAAAAATTAAAAAATCATTCTCATCGAGTCGACTTTAATGTTGCCTTTAAAAAAAATAAAAAACAAAATAGTTGGACAAAGGAACTGCAAAAACAAAGAAGAAAAGAAAATAAGGGATCAAGTGATTATTGAGTTGTTTGGTCACCGAGTTTGCTTGGAGACCAAGCAATTAGAAGGAAAAAGATAAATTATTTTACCTATAAATAGTGAGAGAATCTCACACACAAGGGGGGATTTCGGATAAACATTAGAAAAAAAAAAGAATTAGTTAGATACTCCCTCAACAACCAAAAAAAGCCATACATAATTACCCTTCTCTCTTTTATAAATCAGCTAGCACAAACATGACTTCCTCATATTCTCTCCTCCATTCACCAGCTCACATATCACACAAATACAAAAACACCAAGAACAAACTAAACTCTTCCCTTTCTTCTTATCAACTAAAAATAGCTTCACACTAGGACTTGTTCCTCCAAATCCCAAAATCTCTCATCCTTTTATCCAAGGAAACCGAAATTAACCCAAATGAAAATCTTCTCATTCATCTCTACTGAAGACAAAAATAGCCACCCTCAAATTCATTTTTCTCCCCAACTATCCGATTATCTAGCCTCTGCCACCATCAACCATGACCTCCATCAGCGCCGTTAAGCCATGAGTAACAACAATAAGGCCAACCATCGTGAACAGCAGCGGGCTCCATTAACATCTCTTTAGCACAACATCACTAAATCTTCTCCGTGAGCAGTGTCATAACCCAATTTTTTTTTTTTACCTTTTTATTTTAATTATTTTTATTTAAAAAAATGATGAAAAAAACAAATAAAAATAAAATAAAGAATGAATTAAAATTTAGGTTAAGGGCAGCATGATTGGAAGTTTAAAGATTTAATCAAGGGTTTAATTGGAGAATTGATTTAATTAAAATTCAG
>Ga0325410_1000199_pt1 | contig 58893 bp, 34 predicted proteins | sample PopdelMetagenome_16_FD_206182 | JGI IMG/M metagenome (GOLD analysis project Ga0325410, IMG submission 206182) | Populus deltoides microbial communities from Bellville, Georgia, United States - Xylem-PdIQD-R3 | ecosystem: Host-associated > Plants > Phyllosphere > Stem > Wood/Secondary xylem... | reverse complement strand
TATTCCTCTAATGATTAAAATATTTTATTTATGTTTCTCCACATTTTCCCCATGATCCAACAGGAGCGAGCAAGCGAGCATCAAGCTGACATAGGTAATATTTTTTGATGAGTTTCCGGGACCAAAAGATGGCTCTAGCTTGTAGGTCATTTCTTCGCATTTGAAAATTGGGAAACAAATATAAACAATATTACTTTCATCCCTATATTATACATTTTCTTTTTAATTAATCTGTCATTATCAATCGTAATGTACCCATGCATCCTACTTCAGAACCGTTCAATTTGTTTTTGGGTAGAAAAGCTATTTACAGAGCTCAGTTATTAAATTTAATTACACTTTTATTTTCACCCCTTCTTTTCCGTTGAATGATGAACACGTCTTGTAATAGTGCTGTGTGTTATGACTGATATCTTTTCCGTTGAATGATTAACATGTTCTGCAATTTTTTATTCTTTTTCTACTTAATAATAAAATAAAATATGTATGTTTTCCACAATATTCCAAAATATATAGTAAATGGAATTCAAATAGTTGACTTAATTTGTACAGACAGTAGTACTGTGCCCGATTTCCTTTATTTTAATTGATTCCCATATCTTATCAAAATAAATACTCAAATGACATCTTCGTTTTTGTGTTTAATTTGGAAGTCTAAAAACAATCTCTTCTTCCATGCTTTTGCGAAGAACCCTACGAATACCAATCAGTCCAGGTTGCCAATATTCCATGCCATCACTTTTTTATTTGATCATCAAACAAAACCACTGGTAGAGGTTAACAATTCAAGAGCAGAAAGGACATTGCCATGACTTACCTATTGGCATGAGAATGCATAGTAGCGCTGTGAATAAAGATTCTCTACAGTAAATATGACCATATATATATATATATATATATGTTGAAATTAAGGGTGAATGAATTACAATGGCTCGTTTAATTAACCTAATTGAAATGGAGTCCAAGAACTGATCATAGATCTAGCTGGCACTATGAGAGAAGGTTTGATCTGAATTAATATTGACAAGAGACTAGGAAAAGCTAATCATATATATCTTCCATTTTTCAATGACAAACGCTATTTTTTTAACCATAGCTTGTCAAGTTGCAGAGCACAGTTTTTTAGGCATATGAATTATAGGAATGGCGCCTTTCTCTATTAAGTCAGAATAAGTTAATTAATGTTCCTGACCGATCCAGAATTTTAATTCGTTATTTCTCGTGTGATTTTATTTCTCGTTTTTTTTTTTTGATGATTTTGTATTTTCGTTTAAGTCTAAAGTACTTCAATAACACATGATTCTTTCGTATAAAAAATAGAAATTTGTTAAATAGTGTTTATATATATATATATATAAATGAATTTGTAACTGAATAATTAGAATAAAACTAATTAAAAAACCAAAAAATAAAAATAATCGTAAAGTCTTAGCTACCCCAGCCAACCTGCATGGAGATTCGGATTCATAGCAAGGATACCAAACATGAGAGAATTAAGTTGAATCATATATATTATGCATAGCAGATCCCTTGCCAAGATCTAAATGTATTTAAAAAGCTGATCTTAAACCAGAATATTTTATGTATAAATCCCTTGAACCAAACATTCTCCCAATTTGGATCGGTGAGCATGAAAGTAACAGAGTGGGAAAATCATATAATACAAGGACATTATTCATTGTTGAAATGAGTGAAAAATCAGAAACTTGTTAGAATATATATAAAACTCGGGCACAGTATATTCTATGCAATACAGAAAAATAAGTTAACTCGAAACATCATGTTTTCAATCTAACGTAAACAATTAATAGATGTTTAAGAATTAATTTAATAAAAAAATTTAATTTATAAAATAAAATCTTAAAATATAATTTATATTATTTTTAGACTTGAAACTTCGATATACTCATACAACCTTTTGTTTAATTTTTATAAAATAAATAAGAATAATGAGATTCGAACTCGTGATTGTTTGGTCATTAAAATTCTAATAACATGTTAAATAATTAATGCAATTCAATAATTTAAATTTTTTAAAAAAATTCAAGATATAATTTATATTATTTTTTAATAATTATATAACATTACACTTTGCAACGTCTTGTGCCCTTGTTTTGACTAAAGAACTTCTGTATTCCCAAAATGAATTTAAGAGAACAAAGTGGGGGGAGAAAAACAAAAACCCTAAAGCCTGCCAAAAACAGGATGGCAAGTGGCCAACTTGGGTTTCTGAAAATGACGTAATACGCACCAGTTTTTCTGGAAAGTGGTGGGTCCCAAATCCTTTACCTTTCCAAAAACGGACATGTTGACCAGTCTTCCACTTCCTTAGACTCCGCCACGTGGCATAGTATCTCTCCCTCTCCCTGTCTGACAGTCCCGGGTTTCCTTCCCGCCCGTCGAATGCGGGAGACACGTATTCTGTCCTTTTAGGTAACCTACTGTAAATCCAAGTCTTATCGCTGTATCTCTCTGTTGACTAGCGGCCTACAAATGCATTATTGTGTTATCATGATTGATCGGGCCACTGAGCTGAGGATATTGGATCACCTCTTCATCCATCAGATTATATACAGATGCACCTTGATAAAAACGAGTCTCATTTCAAGTGCTGATCAGGGCACGCATTTCAAGTGCTGATCAGGGCACGCATTTGCATCTTTTTAGTAGGGAGCTCCAGTCGTTAATTTACTGTACTTAATTGCTACATAGCTTTGAGGTCTTCATGCTCGAGAGAGCTTTTGGCCTTGTGCTGGCTGCGCGCGCTTATAATCCAGCCTCGATCGTTGTTGTCAAGACTAGCATGGCAAGATAGGGTGAACCGGTGATTCGAGGTTTGATTTTAGTTAAATTTAAAGCTCAACCATGTAAAAGATTGATCCAGCAAAATCCACTTCATCTCATGAAAAGTCAATGGATTCAATCAAGATTGGTTAGGCAAAGATTGATTTTGAAAAAAAATATGATTTGAAACTCTGTATTTTTTTTATTAAAAAATAATTTACCAACCTAACAATACCAGTATAAAATAAAATAAAAAACTATGTCATCACAACCACCATCATTATTATAATTAATTTACTAAGTTGATTAGTTGATTTGATGAGTTAATTCATAAACCAAAGATTTAAGCTTTCACAAGTCTAGACTCGTGCTTCTTGATTTGAAAATTATGACTTATATTTACTTGGTTTATTTTTCTGGAGATGGTGACATGTTCAGCACATTTTATTTAGCTCACAATTAATTTAGCACACTTCATGTTAGAAATGACTTGGATTTTGACTAATTCGCTTGTAAAACTATCCATGCTCCAAATTAATGTCATATATGATTTAAATTCACTGGTTATCATGTTGAATTGGTATGTCCAATTCTGATAAAATGCCAAGAGGTGGTTCGGTGCTAAAGAAAATACTCATCGATCAAACTTGAGGTTTTTGACTTGGTAATCAATTTTCTTAGATAGCATATTTATATTTAATTAACTCTAATTAGGTGACATTTTTAAGTTTTATCTGAACTTGAGAGTGGTTAGGGTCCCTTTGGGCGTGTGTGTGGGTATATAAGTGCATAATTTCAATATTCATTAGAATATATGATGGTACGCCTAATTCTAAAACTGAATGTCTTATTGTGATGCAATTTTCATTATACAGTTAAAAATGAGATTTTACCGTTTTTATATAAAATAATACCTCCACTTAGTTTGCCTCGTTTTGAGAAATTTGATGACATAATTGCAATGTTTGGTACTGTAATTGGAAAGTGCTTTTAAAAAATTTTAAAATTTTATTTTTGTTTTAAATTAATATGTTTTTGGTGTTTTCATATCATTTTGATGTATTGATGTCAAAAATAATTTTTTAAAAATAAAAAAATATTATTTTAATGTGTTTTGGAATGAAAAACACTTGGAAAAGCAACCACTATCACATTTCTAAATACCCTCTAAACCTTACATGAGTTCGACTTATTTTTGTTACTAAATATAATTCAAAATTTATCTTTGTTTATGTTTTTTTTCTTTTCTTTTTCATAATTAGAAGTATATAGTTGAGCCTCTTCATTGTAAAAAAAAATAAAATAAAGTGTTGTTAGATTAAAAAAAAAAAGCCTTATATTTGTACTGATGTCTATGCTGTAATTCTATACATGGGCTATTTTCACTCTTCAATGAATTTATTTGTTTTTCCTAACACTACTTTTCTGTTGATTCGTATTTATTAAATTGATTGAGTGACGTTACTTGCAATCATAACCCATTTTTGTGTTATTTTCAAATTCATTTCTTTTTCATGCACTGTTGAGAAAAAAAAAACTACACGGTGCTGTTTTGAACGACATTTGGCTGTTTCTTCCTCCTCTTGACATGCAGCAAGGGAAGAAGAGTTTTTGAACTCATTTTCTCCCACGCCGCCCCCCCCTCCCGCCCCAACACAGCCCATTCTCCCACATACCTTGCCAACTTGTTAAATAAATGAGAGGGGCATCATGCCCTGCAAACGGGCAGCCACCTTAACCTGCAGAGGTAAGGTAGCCCCGCTCCCCCCTGTACCATGATGGGACAAAGCAAGGGGCTCCCTCTCCTTCTGCTTATAAATAGAAGGGGAGGTGAACGAACCAGTGGGGGGGGGCTGAAAATTTTAGAGGGATGAACTGGGCGATTTGAGAGAACAAAAAAAACAAAGAAAGAAGAAAGGGGAAAACACAGGGGAAAGAAGAGAGACACAGAAGCAAAGAAAGAAGAAAATAACAAGGGAAGACAGAGAGGAGGAAAAGAGGAAACATAAAGGAAAGGAGAAAGAACCACCGTCTGCTTTCCGCAAAGCAACCACCAGCACCACCGTCAGTTGCCACCGTTCCTCCCAGTCGTCGATAATAGCACCTCTAGCGTCAGAAACAGAAGAAGAAACAAAGAAACAGAGGGGACAGAAAGAGAAAGAAGAAGCAACACAAAATAGAACAGAGAAGAGGAGGAGTCGCCGCCTGCCGCCAACGCATCCACCGCAGGTCAGCTTCCCCCCTCCTCCTTCTACTTCTTCTTCTTCATCATCATCTTCATTCTCCGCTGTTCTGCGTGAACAATGGAGAGCAGCTCCAGTGTTCGCTATCTGGCCCAGCCCAAAATGACTGGTCAGGTCCGACCCAGTCTAAAATTTTCTTCAAAATCATTTTAGAAAATTTTTGTGATTTTCACGCGTATTTTTCTATCAATTTTATTTAATATTGGTTTGTATTTTTATACTGTAAAGATACAAATTTGATATTAAAATACGCGATTTTCATTGAAACATTGTAAAAAATTATATAAAATTTTTATTTTCATGCATACAGCCAAGTCTTTCGAAAATATAAAAAAATCATATTGTATTTTCATACAACAAAAATTCAAAAATATATTTTAGAATGCATTTTGGCTTTAATAACCAGTTTATTAAAGTCATGAGAACTAGGCCAGTATTTCAAAAATTCTAAAAAAATCATTTTGTTTTCTTTTAGTATCTGGGATTTTGAATTTATACGTAAAACGTATTCCTGATATTCCTAAGGTATTTCTTTTGTTGACATAGAATGGTTAGATTTTTACCCGATAAGATAATGATCTATTTACTGAGAATGACTTTTTTTAAACCATAGACAGACCAACAATTAGAAATACAATGAAACCTTAACATATATCAGACAATAAAACAATGCAACTTACATTAGGTACGGCGTATTTGGGGTGCTAATACATTTTATTTACGCAACCAGTCCCCGTATCCAATCTTTGAGACCAGTTAGAGTTTCTAGTGACTAAAATATTAGGTGGTGACTCCCATTTTTTTTCACTAATAAAAACAAGATTTCCTTATCCACCCCATATTTACCAGATAAATACACATTTACTGAAAGTGGACGATTTCGTCATGACACCGCACACGTGCGACGCGCGCGCGCGCACACACATATATATATATATATATATATATATATATATATATATATATATATATATATATATATGTGCGCGCCCCAATTTCAAATAAAACACGTAGAAAATGAATGAGTCTGAATTAAAAAAAAAGGGACACTTTTTTTAGAAAAACAAATTCAAATTTGTTTCCGACTTATTTTTGGATCGCCCTCAGCTCAAATATAAACATTATTAAGATTGAATCTCGTAGGCAATCCCATTCATGAAACTCCGGTAGTCTTGGCGTCCCTTCTTCTTCTTCTTCTTCTTCTTCTTTTTAATAAATTGTAAAGGTTCTTGAAGATAAATCAGCAATATTTTAAGCAAACTATCTCTACAGAATAATATAATCCAACAATTAAACGGATCAAGGATCAATCTTTTACGACAATAATTTAATTAAAACGAGGTGGATGAAAAAAAAAAAAGGAAAAACGTTAATATCGTTATGTAGATGAAAATCAACTGTGATTTGTAATAAACAAAAGAAGAAAATATTGAAGTATGTGAAGTCATGAAACAACACATTTTTCAACCTCATTTCTTCGCTTCAATTATTCCCTGTAATAATTGCTAAACGATTAGAAGAATGCACAAACGTGGACAAGGTGTAAATAGTCTAGAAAGGACTAATGCGGGTTTTACAATATAATATACAAGCAGCCTGAAACTTTGTTCACGAGAACCGTCGATTATAAATATATTAATGTAGTTGATTTCCTTGTTCTATACATGGCAACGACCGTATTGGGAACTTGAACAAATCCTGCTTGCGCTTCGTAAAATATTTTCCTTGGTTTAATTAAATTATTCAATGCAGGTATTACCATCCCTAGTTGACGGCTTAATTAGAAGAAATTTGTCGGCTAAGTGCCTGTAATTACACGGACCGACAACTTGTCATCAATATGATAAAAAGTCTACCTTTTGATTTTGATTTAGACAATTTCCTTGGATCGACTCCCCTCCACACTCGTGAAAGCTCATTTTATGCATATCCAAGACGGTCTAGCTAGCTAAACTCCAAATCATTTGCTTTAATTTTCTTAATAAATCTCATGAATAGCTTGCAATTAGGGATGGTAATTCAGTTTGGTTGAATGTTAATTTGTCTAGTTTGATGCAAATTAGGTGGTAATCTTGTTTGTGAAGTTATAATTTTATTTTATTTTTAATATAATACATGGAAGTTAATCTTAATGATGGTCTTTACAATTATATATTGATTTTAAACTTGGATTATATTTTATGATTTTATAGGTTATGGAAATCTTGTTTGTTTTTCAAGTTTAGATTTTATATTTCTAAGATATTAAGAAAAAATCTCCGAATAGGGTAGAGTACTCGGTGGGCATCCACTCGAAGGAAAAAGTCCATAATCGAAGATCCTACTTGATTGAAAGAGTTGATAGTTTTGAATTTTGGATTGGAGACAGGTGAGAAAACCAAGTCTTGATCCTATCCAGTAAATATCCACTTGAAGGGCTGGTTTGGTAAGTGAGGTTTCTTCTCGTTATAATTCTAGATGAGGTCATAAAAATAGGAGCAGAACCATGCATTGCTTTGAGGAGCCATGACATCTGAAAGTCTTGGACTTTTTCCATTTGATCCTTCAATTTTAATTTATTTTTAAAAAAATTGCCCAGCGTTTGGCCCCCAATTAGCCATTAAAACTTGGAAGTCATACAATGGGGTCTTAAGCTCAAAATCTGCATGAGGAAAGGTGGGCTGGAAATTTAAAGATAGAAAATGGCTATTCCCAATGGACAATGCAGCCCAAGAACTATTGGGCCTCGCATTAAACCAAGAGGGAGTATTTTAGCCATTAGGGAGATCACAAATTGTGCAAGCCCAAGGATCTATGTTGGAGCCCGCAAGGAAGTTTTCTAATGCCAATTAATTAATCTTGTTTGTAGAGGCATAAGAGCGGATTTGCGAATTCTAACTATCCGAAATTCTTAAACTAGAGGCTGTAGCTGTTAAGGATACTGCAAGTTGTCTTCTGCTTCTATATTGGGCCGATGCCGGTTTATAAATCAGCTGCTATATCTGTAGCTAGTGCCGAGATTTCGAGCCAAGCCCAACTCTTCATAATTCACTGTAGTTTGCAGCGTAGTTACTAGTTACTGTACCAGGGCTGGTGCCAGCCCTTCGGTGTGGGCTGGATCAAAAGCCTATTATAGCATAAAAAATATGTGAGCACAAATATTTGAAAGGAATAAAAAAAATTGATTCCATGAGAGTATATTTGAAATAAAAATAATGTAGGGACACAATTAATCTCCCTTTCATTTTAGCTTTTTTTTGAAGAACTCTTGTTCTTGTAACTATAATGGTGTTGTCTCCCTTTCATTTTAGCTTTTTTTTGAACTCTTGTTCTTGTAACTATAATGGTGTTGTCTATGTAAACTCCAGCTTGTACTTATCCCTAGCTGTGTCTCGACAGTCTGGTTTATTCTCAAATATTTGCAAAAATTTTGCGATGGCATCTCTCTCGTCCACCCTACTAAAACGCTTGCTGGGGTTCAAATAATTAAATCGCGAAGTTCAAAAGAAAAATTACGCAGATGCTAAAGGAAAGAAAGAACATAAAAGGGTCAAATTGAAAGATAAGCCTCCATCCTTGGTCTCACTTTCCTCGTATATGCAGTCGAGTTGGTTTGTGTGTGTGTCGGCATAGTCGATCCGATCTTACTTCTAATTAAACAGGTAAGAGGCTTCAAGTTTGGAATGTCTGTCTGTGCTTATACCATCATATCAAACCACCAAAACGGCAATCCCCGAAGAAAAGAGCCATGGACTCGTGCGAGTTGCGACAGGATGTCTCTAGGAATCCAATTCCTGGGTTCTTAGAATCGTCGCATTGGGTAAGCACGAGTCTACGACTAATAACTGAAATCATAAAATTTTTCTTTATCGAGAGCTATAGAAGCCCATTGTTGGAACCCTAGCAAGTTTGTTTTGAGTGGGTCTGTTTTTGAGTTAAGAACTTGATTATTGGACTCTTTTAGCAATCTAACTTCCAGGATTTAGGTTTCAATGCCTGTTGAAGTAAGACTAGAAACAATCTATCCCCAGACCCATTCAATACATTCTTTCTAGGCCCATTGTATAGCAAGGCCCTTAGCTTTGGAGGACTCCAATGGACGTCTTCAGCATCTGATTGCAAAGAGGCCGATACCGCGCGTGAGGAGAGGAAATATATAGAGTGGTCGAGTAAATGAAATTGTTTTGTGGGAAGTGCTACGAGGGAAGTAATACTAAATATTAAGAAAAAACTATACACATATGTATATACACACAGATTTCTTTCACAAATATTGTTTTATAATAAATCTAGAGCTATAAACATACGTTGGACACTAAATGTGGTATATGCATGCTGGTTAATAAATGGATAAAATTATGCATCGCAGGGGCTTTGGGCAGCTAGCATGTGGAGTATAGTAATAAAGCTCTTGGAAAACAATAAAAAATAAGTCTTTTTTTTTATTAGCAATTCCTTGTTTCGTGCTTTACCCAAGGAAGCAAACAGATAATACAACTCGGGGAAGAGCAATTTGGAAGCAACTAGCTAGCGACCATGATTGGAATCCTGATCATCTTTAATACCTTTCCCAGCAACCATTGCCTATTTCCACTAGTCAAGTAGTGATCATCACGCTGGTTAAAGTAGGTAGTAATCATTTTTTTATCAACGTAGACGGCAAAGTTCAGATTATTTAATCGATTTGGCAGCCCCAACTTTCTTATAAATATTTCCTAATCTAAAGTTTAGAGGCTAGATGCATTGGCTCTAGAGCTGGGTTTCTAATCTTGATTTGCTTATGTACAATGCTATAACGCATGTTCCGAATTAATTACTCATTTGGGAAACCTCAACTTTCTTATTAATATTTCCGAACCAAGAGTTTAGAGTATAAATGCCTTGGTGATAGAGCTGAGTTTCTGTTTTTTATTTGTTTACGTGCAGTACTTTAATGCAGGCTTGTTACTTTCTAGCTCATCTTGTTTTATAATTTAGGTAAATGCGATCTTGCGTAGAGCCCTTTCACAAACAATATTTCTTCACCAAGCCGATCTCTTAAAATTAAAAAAATGCTTCCACTGTTGTCTTTATGTAACGAGATATATATTTATTTGCAAGTTGCTAATGACTTCTTATGTATAGATTCACTTCATGCAATCCGAAGGTGTGGAAGACAAGCCTTGGTGATATTTTATATGGGATACAGATCCCCTGCCACGAGCGCTTTTACTTCAACAAAACACACTCGAAGCAGATGTTCTGGCAAACCAAAACTTTAGGCCAGGTTGCGTTCATAGGAGTTGAGGCCCGTGATCCTTTCTTTGACTCCAGCTTCTTAATTTTATCATAAAATCCTAGTATTTTATAGTTTAAGATGCAATTTTACCCGATTGAGGGTTTTTATGTAGCTCTTCATGAGACACAAGACAACGTTGAAAATATATATATATATATATATATATATATATATATATATATATTGCCAAGTTGCAATTATCTAATTTAGTTCTTGGTACCAAAAGATTTTTCTTTCTTTCCGCATAGTAATTGACTTAATATTTGTTTGGCAAGAGATATTAGCTTTAGATTGTCTGGAATTTTTTTTTATTTTTTTTCATCTTGAAGGTTGTTTTTATTTTTTTATAAATTAAAATAATTATTTAAAAATATTATAAAAATTATTTAAAAGTTAAGAATAAGAAAATTGTATCATTGCTACGTAGCCATACCTACCAAAGAAGGTCAATATTGAAAATAAGGAAATATAGCAGATATAAAGAGTGCTCTAAAAAGAACAATAAACACCTGCTGAATGGAAGGGATAGGACGAGAATACGAAGGGGAGGGGACCAATATAGAGAATAACAAGGTATCCATGAAATAATGTTGTCAGGGGAAATCATCGGCCTTTTTTATACCTAATAATTGATTCTCGATGAGCCACCACCTCATGCCACTTTCCGAGAAAATGTTAGGTGTAGAAATCGATGGATGGCTATGAATCGGCATGAAAAGAGGAGTTAACAAAGTCTGTCCATAGAAAATTACTCAATATTCCAAGAGGATCTAACGTCAAGTCTTTCTAATAAAATAATGACTCGTATCGATTAGAATAATCTGTAGGCCAAATTCATGGGCTCCTGTTGTGATTTTGATATCCTAATAATTCCAGTCTCGGCTTGATATTTGACAGGGGTCCACATAGTGTGATATTTCAGACAGAAAAGAATTGAGTCCCATGTACGTATCGAGATTCATGCATGGTTTTAAAAACAAGCACGATAAGCCTGATTTACCCATGCTATTTCCCACTTTCCCCGTCTCCCATGGCCTCAGGCTAGCACAGAGAGAAACTTCAATGGGGTGGAGGAAAGTGCGAGGCACCTGAACATCCATTTCTGAACCCACAGTACCTGGCGATAGTTATATTAGGGGTCATAGCATGATGGATAGGATAGTTGACAGCCCTTCGAAATTTTCTTTGCCAGAAAGAACTCACCGAAACACGATGTCCTCGCCATAATATGAATCCAAGGCCACGAGCCGGACTATCCGTGAAGAGATATATATGAACTCTTCTTGGAATTCACTTCTATCCTTACCAAGAACACATGTATCCTTTGTCCAAAGGGTAATCGGTTTTAAAATAAAATTACGACCTTTCGTAATGCCTATACTTCCAATCAAAAAACAACTTTCATAATGCCAAGGTTCTATTTTTCACTCTTGAATTCCCCCCCTACAAAATGTCAATCGTATCCCATGTTATCGGTTCAACTACTTGTGTCGGGAACTCAAGTACATTAAATCACCTTCAAATTGGCTTCCGCTGCATGCCGTTATGTTGAGGAAGATAAACCTCCATCAATCAAGAAAAGGGCGAACTAAATATGTATATCATTGTTACTGTAAATGTTGTATATGCAGACTTCTCTACGATAGAAGATTGGTAGGGGTTTGAGAGGCTAAATGTTGTCTGGTTATTCAATTGTGACCCCCAAACTGCTCTGAAAAAAATCAAAGCTACAGCAGTTTTGTGACATACAGAATGTTCGTCAAACAACTTTGTTTGCCAGGACTCTTCGAAGCTCATAGGAAATTCCTTTTAGAACAACTGGTTTCTGAATGACACCATTGATTCCGATTTGCAGGCATTTGTCCCACACATCGTCATCAGAACTTGCTGTCATGGCAATGATCAAAGGCCAACTTCGACTTCTAAACTTCCGGATTCTCATTGCAACTTCATATCCGTCCAACTCAGGCATCTGAAGATCCAAAAGAACTACTTGGAAAGATGCAGCTGGTCCAAGAGCACTAAGGCATTCAAACCCAGATGCAACAGTAGCAACATTGCAACCTAGCCTCTCAAGCAGCTTCCGAGTCACGGCTCTGTTCAAATCATCAGCATCAGCTAATAAAACTTGCAAGCCTTTGAAAAAAGAGTTGGAATGTGGGTTCTCTGAAGATTCTCCAGATTCAGAGATGGCCACTGCAATGGATGGTCGAAGTTGAAACCGAAGAACAAATCCCATGCTTTCAGCAAAACCTTGAGAGTTGGGCATCATCCAGATCTTACCTTGCATCAACTGCCAAATATGAGGTTAGAAAATAAAAATTAATGGGAAAACAAAAACAATATATAGCTATTCTCAGAACCACATGTATAGCTGCTTCAATTGAGAAACACATAGCCTATTAACAAAAAAGGAAAAGATTATCACACCAAACTAGTTGCTTCCACGGCATGACACGCTGCTGAATTTTTCCAGGAATTGCATTTCATCCTGACCTCAAAGCACTGATACTTTTCACTATAACATAAAGAACTAAGTTTTTTCCAACAATATATTTAGTAGATGACACCACCTAAGAGACAACTTCTACAATAAGGTACAATAATTGGTAATAAATATTGAAATACAAAACTTCAAGAAAAAACCCAGCTCCAAATGACACGATCAAAACCACATGTATAGCTATTCTCAGAACCACATGTATAGCTGCTTCAATTGAGAAACACATAGCCTATTAACAAAAAAGGAAAAGATTATCACACCAAACTAGTTGCTTCCACGGCATGACACGCTGCTGAATTTTTCCAGGAATTGCATTTCATCCTGACCTCAAAGCACTGATACTTTTCACTATAACATAAAGAACTAAGTTTTTTCCAACAATATATTTAGTAGATGACACCACCTAAGAGACAACTTCTACAATAAGGTACAATAATTGGTAATAAATATTGAAATACAAAACTTCAAGAAAAAACCCAGCTCCAAATGACACGATCAAAAGACTCAATGACATTAACCATCTATCACAACCAAATCGCTTCACTGAGCCATCTTCAGAGGTGGTCAGACAAGGATAATGTGTTTCATCAGAAAAAGATTGTGCTCAATAGAGTTTATAATAGAATAATGAGACATCGTGCATAAATTATGGTTAATATCTGTAACCATCCAGATACATGTATCTTTATAATCTTCACTGACATCGTGCATCTTGGACACAGAAATGAAAATCCTAATAATGAGACGTAAAGATTTCTCTCACAATTGATTTCTAGCAGAAGATTAGCGTCAGTGATTTCTATTATCTCAGGTCATAGTATGGAAAAAAAGGATAGCTAAATGAGCACATTTAACATACAAAGTTTATGATTCTTACATGGACCAGCTTTTTGCAAATGCTGAAGCTCAAGCCCTCCTCAACTCCATCGCTGGCAAACCTCTTACCACTAAGTTGTAACATTGAAGCTGAGCCCTCTGATTCGGAGCCACTATTGTTTATTGCAATTTCAAATCTGATATATACATCCCCATCAGACATGCATGGTCTCCAGGTGGTCCATCTCTGATCATTCCTCTCTTGACTTCCATTCTCAGAGAAAAACCGAAGCACTACAAACCCTCCTCCATTGTTGTGATCAAGTAGGTTCCCAACCATATGCAAAATCACCTGAAAAACCCTCCTTTCATCACCCATAACATTATCCGGCAAGGACTTGTCAACCTCAATTGAAAAACCAAAGCCCCTATAAATGCACAAGCATTTGGCAAGGCAAGCTGCTTCTTTGATCATGGCATGTAACCCAAATGATCTCATATCCAATGAAAATCTTCCACTATCCTTTATTGAAATTTCAGTCACATCATTTATCAACGTTGATAGGGCATTGCTAGTCCTCATCATTGCATCAACAATAATCCGTTGCTCACCACTCAAATTACCATCCTGTATCAAGGAAATCAAACCCAAGATCGAGTGCATTGGTCTCTTCATCCCATCACTCATTACCTTCTGAAAAGCACCCCTAGCTTTGCTTGCCATCATTGCGTTCATTTTGGCCTGTTGCAAAGCTCGGTTTTGCTCCTCCAACTTCTCCCTCATGAGTTGGGACTCTTCAAGAACTGCAGCATGAGAGAGAGCCACGGCCACCTGATCAGCTACCACCTTAATTATCTCTACTTCCTGGTTGGTCCAGGATCTGGGTTGTCCACCGGGGAGAACCAATACCAAAATCGCATAACAAGCCTGAACTATCTCAGGAGTCCCCCCTTTGAAATTGCTAACATGAAGCATTGGCATTCGAATTGCAGCCACAGGCCCTGGCTCGCCAGACTCCCCATGGCTTGCAGCAGCAAGCGCTGAGTCAGGCCTAAGAATGTTTACCGCTTCACTTCGTTTAATCCTAACAACATCAGGATCAGTGATTGGAATTGAAGGATTATCTGAACTCAAATAATTACCCCTATTCAGCTCATGGGTCAAATCCATCAGGGTTTTCATCTCATTAGGCATCCAAACAGCACAGTTTTGCAACCCCAATGTCTTAGATAACTCAACAAGGGTAGTATACAAAATCGTATGCCTATCCAGTGATTTTCGAATCTCTTGAGTAAGCATACGAACATGCAACCCAGCTTCTTTTTGTTTCATTATAATCCCAACTTCACGACCAAGATCCCACGCCTTCTTCTTCAACATGAATTCTCTGACCTTCACTTTGAGAAGCAAAGGAATGAGAGTGAAAAGGGTAATGGCAGTGGCACAAGAAACCAGAGCAGTTAAAATCTTGAAGACAGTGAGGGCAAGCATAAGCTGAAATGTGTGGGGGCCGTACGTCATGCCATTGATCAAATGGGTTAATCCACATAGAACAATGAAAGCAATGAACTCGAAGAGAACCCACTTGAATGGAACATTTGAGCAGCTAACGAAGTATAGCAGCTCGATAGGGATTGAAAAATAGGCCACGGCAATCAAGAAATCACTCACTCTTTGGCTCTCTAGAATGCTTTCTATGATCCATAAACTGCCCTCATCTTCACAATTACATCGTGAAAATCCGTTGTCGTTTGCAGAAGCTGATATCAGGAGTGATAAAATCAACAGCAGCCCAGGAGCTAATGCTTTTAACATTGCGACCAATATGGGCTGCTACCTCTATCTCAATCCATTTATGAAATCAACAATTTTGAATCTTTTTTCCCAACAAATTTGCCAAGCAACTACGTTTAACTATAGAAATCAAACATCTCCAGCTTCAATTCTCATTTCCTGTAAGAAACAAGAACAAAATTCCAACAAGATTAAAAACCCCATTAAGATTTTGAAGGAATTAATTAGCCTAATTTGGGGATCTACAACAAGTGCACATAAATTGTTTAACTTATCATATTCTAAACTAACTTCAGCTCACCGTTTACTTCTCTCCTCTCCCTAATTTTTAGATATATAATTAAAATATTAATAGAAGATGAAACAGTAAGGTGGAAGACGACATTTTCATTTAAATAAAAAAAAAACATTTCATTTTCTAAAGGACGGAAAGTAAAGATAAACAAAAGCACAAGCCAAAAGATCAACCCCAACATAAAAAAGAAAAACAGTTTAACCCTGAATTAAGAAATCAGCCATAAAAACGGTAAACCCCACCAACTTTCCCTCGCAGAAAAAATAAACAAAACCCAGCTATAAGAAATAAGAAATGGCATTGCGGGCTAACAAGAGAAAGAAAACCCGTACCTTCAAAAACCCAGATGGATCTTCTTCATTGATCTCTAACATGCACTGACATAGAAATTTACAGAGTTATTTGGTTATACCTAATAGAAAACAAGAGCCGAAACCTGCTCAGTTACAGAAAGCATCCAGGCAAGCATAAACTTTGCTATACCAATACATCACGTCTTATATAGTAGAAGCAAATCCTTGTACCAAACTCTCTCGGAAGAAGAAAGAAAAAAAAAAAAAAAAGGGAAGGAAGGAAGGAAGGAAGGATAGATAGATACGGAATAGACCCAAACCACCACCTGGTATGGCACAAAGTGTAATGGGCTGTATGTATATAAGGACCCGCGAAAAATAAAAGAAAGAGCCCTTCTTATTATCAAGAAAAACGAAAGAGCCCTTCTCTATCGTCAGTCAGAGAGAGAGAGTAAGAACAGGGAACAGACCTTTGCTAAAAGAAAACGGCTCTAGTCCTAGAGAGAGAGTAGAGAGTAAAGAGGAAGAGAGATGCTGTAGTAAAACTGAAAATGTGAGGAACCAAAAAAGCAATGGGTCCGAGCCGTTGTTTTGTGTTGTAGGAGAGAGAGAGGAGAAGTGGGACCCGGTGGGGAGAGAAGAAGAGAACTTAGACGCTATTTTGAAACAACAAGTCCCTGTCCTACTCTACTCTATATTTGTTTTATTTTTCTCTTTCTCTATCAAAAACGTCTCTCTCTCTCCCCCTCTCTCTCCCCCTCATTGCCTTAATGAAATCTTACCTTCCAGACCAAAAACCGCCATCTGCCTCTTTCTCTTCCTAGTTCGGAGCTCCTGGTTTTTTCTTTGCAAATCAAAATCATCTAGACGGGACTTAGTTGGGTGGCACGTGGGTCCTGGTTCTCATTAGATTTTTTTTTTTCAGGATACACTCACCTAGACCCCCTCTTTTTTCTTTTTCTTTTTCTTTTTTTCTTTTTTTTTCTCGCTATTGAAGCTGATTTTACCTCAATTGTACTTATAAAAATGTTTGGTGATGGAAAAAGTATGTGAGATCATTTAAAATTATAATCACATCATTGATTTTTGTAAAAAATAATTGATTTGATGCCAAATTAATTATTATTATTTTGTGTAAAGTTATAAATATGACTTTCAAATAATGTTTGGAAAACACTACTGTGTTATATCTGTGTGCGGACTTCGATGTCTTTTTAAATATCTTTTATTCAACCAAACAAATAATTAAATGTTGATATTATAGTTATAAAAATCACTCTAATATCAAATACATATTTATTTATTAATGGATTAAAAATATATTTGGTATTATGATACAATGTGATTTTTAAAAATATTTTTTATTTAAAAATATATTACAATATTTTTTTATATTTTAATTTTTTTATATGAACACATTAAGATTATAAAAAAAATACTAAAAAAATTAATTTAATATTATTCAAATAAAGAAAACAGAAGTTGCGATATTTCCAAATTAAAACCTATTAAATATAATAGCAATATAACATATTAATGAATTCTTACCATTATGAGAAGGTTGCTTTCACCTCTTTACAAGTTTACATCGTATGATTGGAAATAAAGTCTTTATAGTACTTTCTTCCATTTTAGCTTTATCTTTATCCTCTCCCATTTTCTTTATTATCTATGTGATCGGGGAAAAAAAAAAAACAGTAGTTAGAGATAAGAAATTCTCTAGCAGTGGTAAAAACCTGATTTACAAGGTATGTTATTTAGTTATAGTAAAGGATTATCTTCAAAGTATATAACAATAATGAAAAGATCACGGCTACATTAAGATGAAGGGTGGCAAGACAAATCCAACCAGATTGATGCAATCTCACATACTTGACCCTGATGAACAAAATAAGGGAAGAAAGGCATTTCACAATCGTTGATTTCATGCAAACTTGCTAGGTTTGATTTGAAATATGTAAACATCCATGACATACACCCGATTATTAGGGATTTTCTCCTCCAAAGCAGAGCGGAAGGCCTTTTTGCTAGACTCCATAATCATCGCAAATGCCTCCTAATGAAGTTCCTTTTTCGTTGATGTTTAGTGGAAGCATAAAAAAACTGTGTATCACTACTACTATCTCCTAGTTTGTTTAGGAGCATGAAGTTCCTTTTACGTTGATGTTTAGTCTCGATGACATTTTTGCTTCAAATGTATAGGTGTTCTTTTGCTCATGATTCATCTTTCAATGCCGCTAAATGCTCCTAATGTGCTGACATCCCAACCATCAATACTGTTTTGTAAAGTACGGAGAGATTCCTTGAGTTGAAGAATGCGTCGGCTAGAGTTAGCAGCACCATCTCGTGATCATTAGCAAGGCTACGTCGAGCTCTCCTATGTTTGGAGTGAAGCTGAAACATATCGCCCAAGAGAAACCATCTAACATCATATTTGAAGGTTTTTCGGGCTATTATCTATTTCTAAGGAGGGGGTCAGCAGTATGCAAAAGGATGAATGGATGATCAGAGCCCAATTCATCAAGGTGAGAAATGGAGTAAGGATCATCAAGAGGTGAGAAGAGGAGAGAGAAACCGATCCAGCCGTTCGTAGATGTGATTACGTCGAACTATTATTCCGAGTGAATGTAACCTTGAAAACCCAAATCCATTGAGCCAGGTGAATCCTGGAAATGGTGACAAGAGGCAATTTTATGGTAGTCGTAAGCACGACCATCTATCTTCTCTGAAGCACTCGGCAATGCATTGAAATCGCTCATGAAAAAGATCAATAACGGAGTCAGAGGAGGCCTGGGAGATGATAAATTGAAACTGAGTTGATCGGGTGTCATCGTCACAACTAGCATAATTAAATACCCATGGCATGGCATCAACACATGAGCACTTGAGTCCTCCAATATTATCCTCTGACAATTCATCTGAATTCCCTTCCGTATCTGACCATCCTTGTTTAAAAGAGTTATCCGATGCCAAGTTTGCAAAGCTGAAAAAGATGGCACAATCTCGGAACCATTGCCTTGTGCTGTTACCTTCAGTCCCGCTTGCTTCTTTTCTTCCACGTTTGCTATAGACTTGAGAAGAATTAATTTCAGAGTCAGGCCCAAGCACACTATATACAACATGGACAGGCAAGCATGCACCTCAGGTCCTGCAGAGGAAGGCCCGTTGCAGAAAACATCTTCTCCTGAACTTTAGAATGATAACATCGTCATCATCCAAATCAACTCATTAGGCTGATTTATTCACCGGTGGGACCGCATCGGTAGAAAATGTGGAAGTGCTAAATGGCAAATGAGAGTCCCACTGGCCATGTGGAGAAATAATTGCTGGTTCTTGGACAGATTTACAAAGACCTGATTCACTCTCCAGGGGAAATGAATTTGGAGAGCACACATCAGTCGGCGTGCTGGCAGTAGGTGCATGTATCAGCGGGTGTTTGGTAACGGTTTTTTTAATATAAAAATACTTTTTAATTGAATATATATTAAAATAAGATTTTTTATTTTAATATATTAAAATCATTAAAAAATATTATTTTAAAAAATAATAATATGTTGGTTTTTGTGCAAGGGCGGGAATCACTCTCCAGGTGGCATGAATTTGGAGGACAAACGGCACAGCTAGCTCCTACTAGATTCATTCCCTCGGGAAACCCGACTCTTAATCTGCTCGTTTTCCCTCTACAAGCTTGCACCTGTTTATCCACAGACAGAGAGGAGAATTGTGGGAAATTTTATTTTAGTAGTTGGAAACTGGGATCAACAAGTGCAGTACTGCAGATGATGATGGCATGTCACGGGGAGGGTGGGTCACCAGTTGCTGGTCTTCCAGAAGGCAGCCCACCTGATCAACCTTGATCGTTATACTATAATGGTTATTTTCCAAGATACCTCGCAATTTTAGTATTTTTCCCGTTTTGACACAGTAGAAGCAAAAAAATGGGAGACGCTGATATTTAAATCGGCCAGCAACCCTTGCACCAGTTTTCGATGGTTGATCAAGTGGTAAACACGATTCCCAGTTTAACAATAGAGCCTTGTGCACCACGAATGCCAAGAATTTCAGAATCAAGAACATGACCAAGATTGCATCCGATTCTCTACCTGCTTCTTTGGTGCGATAATGGGAATTGAAGGAAGTCCCCATAATTGTATCAGAATGAAGCTTCGCAGAAGTTGTAATCATAAAAAAAAATCGATGATGCTCCCCGATGATGGAATAACAGGAGTTAATTATGGTAAAGGCACGGACCACCATTTAGGATTCGAATAACATCATATTCATGAGTAAAGAAAAATTCCAAACAGCCCTCGCCAAATTCCTGAACGTTATAAAACCCCTCGGGATTCTTCGATACAGCTTACAGAACATCTTAATTTGAGTGTAACCTTATTCGCGTGTCGCGATCTGCAATGACTTTCCCAACCAAACACCTTCGAAGAACATGAGGTCATCCTAGCTCAGCTGTGAATAGTAAAATTGTAAGGAGTCAACCCAACCCACGTCTGGGATCTCGAATAATAGCTCACATGAAGCCATCCTCATCCTCTCTAGGTATAGTAAGGGCTTCAGAAGGGGGATCGGTAGAAAAGAAAGAAAGTTTATTAAGATGGAAGGAAAACGATGATACGTGAAACAAACCCTAGTAAATCTGTGTTTGGTATTGTGATGGCTGTTATGGTTGTGGTTTGAAAAAATCAGTTTTATAAAAATTATTTTTAGCTGTGGTTGGTTTGGAAAAATATGTGTTTGGTTAAAACTATGGTTAAAATTGAGGTTGAACAAAAAGTAGCTTATTGTGTTTCGTTAAAAATTGTGGCTCAATTTAATGTTATGATATAATTACCTAAAAGGACTTCATTCATAATATTAATGAACAATTACATAAAAAGTAATCTTACAACCATTAAAATTGAACAAAGAGACCTAAACATATTAGAACAATAATTTATAATTGAATGAAGCACGTCCAATGTCCATGTTTAGGAGTTGTTGATTGCAGTAAAATGGGTTGCTGCTGTTCTTATTTTTCTATTGTCAAGGTAAAATTAATGATAACCGAATATAAAAAAAGAGACGCAACCATCATTTTAATTGTTGTTAGTTGTGTAGCAGCAATTGTTTCCTGAATTGTTGTTGTGCGCAATAAAAAGAAATGAATGCAAAGAATGAACGAGAAGAACAATAACAAAGAAAAGGATAAGCTAGTAATTTTCTATCTCTGTTATCTCTAGCAAGTTCAACATGTGGTTGAACTTGCAAAAAAGCAGTAAAATACTGTTTTTCTAAAATCACGATCCTATCTCATTTTACTGGTGGGACCAATGTTTTAAATTGTTGTAACATGTGGTAACCAAACACATATATTGGTGTGTTTTTAAAAAATGCAAACGCCATCGCTTAGACAAACGAAACCTAAAAAAAGGAAAGCACGCTAAGAGAAGGAGACACATCACAGAGGAGAAAGAGGCTATACTCCAACGAGAGAGAGAATTTTTTTTTATAAATAAACAATATTTAGCTTCAAGAAGTTGATTTTTTTAGGGAAAAAAATGCTTTACAAATCGTTAATAGATGAAAAGTTAATAATAAAAATTAAAGAAATACACACTTATAAATTGTGTAAAACAGAAATTCATCAAAACTAAAACAAAAAAAATAAAATCCCAACCTAAAACATCTTTTCTTTCATCTTATAATAATCCTTTGCATAAGAAAACTCGGCTTTCGAGAGTACATTGCTTATGATGTCCTATCACACATCGATGAATCATGAAAAAAAACTTTATCTGATAGTTTAAAAAGTATTTATAGTCATTAGACCTTGTTTTTTTTGGGATAAAGATGCTAAAGAGTAATGTCATCATTACAATATTTATAAGGGATAAAATATCTTTTACACAAATATTAATAATAAAAAAAATGATAAATACACATGCTTTTGAATTTAAAAAGTAAGTTAAGATACATCATTTGAGGTTGGGCTAAAGTTATATATACAAGCCCATAAAAAGGTGCTAGGGTTGCCCAACATCTATGCTCAGGTTACACCCAAGCCCAACGGAAGGTATTGGGCATGCCTAGTATCTAAGCTCGAGTTTCAGCCCGAGTCTAACCTTTTTTCTGGACTCGGGTAAATCTAAGTATTTAGAAAAAGTTAATTTAAAAATATATTAAAAATATTAAATCCATATTTATTATAAATTTAGTCTTAAAAAAAAATTTCTTCATGTATATCAATCACCGATTATCATTGAAAAATCTTTATGACAGTGCCCGAGACATACAAGAGACCCACAAAATCATAAAAAGTAAAATACCTATTAAATTGCAGAATAAAACTATTCATGTCAAATTGATAACACTTGACCTGAAGGTATTAAAGGAAAAGATATAAAATAATGTTGTTGCTGAAAAATCACTAGTAAAAGGACAGTACTTATGAAAGGAAGAGATAAGGAGGAAATTGAAAGATCATCGGCTACTAATTAATGTAAATGATTAAAAATCAATCAAATAATTTAATTAAGATGTAATAACGAATTAAAAAGTATAATTTAATTCTTGAAATACGCTAACAATTTAAATTTTTGAGTGCCGTTGTTCTTTCACACAAATGCTCCTAGCAAACAAGCATAGGTTCCCTCACCATATTGAATGGCGGGTCCAAGAAGTGTACAACAACCTCTTTTTGGAATTTTATTTTCTTAACAATTATATACTTTTTTTTTAATTCCTATTTTTTCCGAATAATTCAATTCTGCCCACGCATCTAAAAAATTATCGCTAATATGATTCTGGTTTCAAATTTTTTCTTCTTTTTTTTTTCAAAACTAAAAGTTTTCCTTTATATATATATATTCACTTTTCACACGTAAAATTTAAGAATAACATTTATATAAAAATCTCACTACATTAGACATTAAATTCTGAGAAATTAACTCATTAATTTTAATTCTAGTTTTGACTGATCATATATTCAAAATTGATACAAATAACATTGAGTGATGATACGTTCGGTGCATCATCCCCACCTAAAAAGAGGTAAAAAGAAAATAAAGTCTGCTTAACGTCGTTATTGGTACCGAGGAAAATTAACCGAAACAACCATCCTGTCTTTCTTTCAGAGGTAATCAAGCCCACACGATTTTGAACAGGCAATGATCGAAAATGATGCTTGAAAACGAGTATGGTTTAACATCTCCTACGTGCATCGAACATGGCCTACAAATTGATGGCTTTGAGTGTATATTGATCAACATACAGAGTGTGAGAGAGAGGGGAGAACCGAATTTATTTTCAAAGATTTGACGTCCGTGGACCTGTTCTTTCATTAACTTCATCAATATATTCATCAGAATTAAAATATCTCGATAATAGTTTCTGGTAGGACATTGCTTTCCTTCTCATCCATTACTTTGCAAATATCGAAAGTGCGTGTCTACTGAAAAAGAAAAGTAGTTGTCTTAATCTCCACATTCATCTCCCTTGGCAACTTTTTAACATCTCAGTCGATTACTGTAACAAAGAAAAAAAACTTGAGGCTGCCGTTTGCCTAGTTGGGTTTGCTACTTTTGACCCTTTTTTTTCTAGTCGGCGACTTTCCTGTCTTTGGTGTGTTGTGGTGAAGACTGGCTTACAATCTTTTCTTTTTTTAATAATACTAATAATCTATCAAATTGATTATTATTTTCTTTCCAAATTTCCATCTCTTGATTAGTACTACACCTATTCCTTTCTTTCTGTGTTTTTGTACTGGACATCTGCTTCGATTTGTTTTAAAAGGGTACATCGACGTTATTCTCACTTCATTTATTGTAGAAATTAAAATAATTTCATTGAATATGTTTCTTGAATCTTCTTTTTATTCTTAAAAAAGAGAAGATATAAGAGAAATAATAGATTATACATATGCAATTATTAACGTTATTCTCACTTCATATTTTTTCAAGTAAAAATTAAACAATTATAAAACAAAAGCTATATATACAGTGCGAAACAAGCACTAATTGGCATTTGCCAAGTGATTTCCTTATGATGGTGAAGTTGATTTGCAAGGGGGAGTTATTGAGATATGACATGTCATTTAGGCGAGTGATTTGAAGAGAGTCAAGAGGATTAATTTAGGTGCAATGCATGCCATAATTAGCATGTTGATTCCAAAACGAGGCGAGGGCCCAATCCTTGACTCGAATTGCACCGGTCTGAGATAAATGGAACTTCTCCAACCATTTACTGTTTCTGACAAAAAGAAAAAAAGAAAAAAAAAGCATCAATGTAATTTTGAAAAGAAGATGAAGTCTAGCCATATAATTTTGGTGGAAAATAGGCTGCAGCAGCAAGAACAATGAATAACTTAATAATAACCATGTAGTAGTTAGTCTAATAATAAAAATTTAGAATTAAAGGTTTATTTTTTCTGTGTTTTCAGGTTTGAGCTCTACAGTTATTGATATTAATGGCCACTGGAGACTTACTTGATCGTTAACTTCAGGACCCATGAGGATTAGTTAAGGTACACGCAAGTTGACCCGAACACCACACATGAATAATAATAAAAAAAACTTAATCAGGTGGTAAAGCAAAACAAGCTAGAATAACTCAAATTAATTCAATATTGTTGTTATTATTCATATTTAATATCAAAATAACAAATTTCTAAAATCAAATAGGGAACTATATAAGTAAGAATTAATCTTTAATCTCGGATTTTTTCTTTTTATACGCAACCATAATTTTGCATACTATCAACGAATTATTCTATTAGTATTTATATACTAATTTCATTGAAAATAAATTGCCAACGGAATCTCGAACAATAATTGATTGTTGGAAAACTTATAGTCGGTCACTCCATTAATAATATAATCACTGGTGAATTTATAAATGTAAAAGCATGCTAAACAAGAAAAATTTATCAGATGAGATTAGTGTGGTTCATTTATAATTTTTTTAATATTTTATATAAATTACATTTTAAAAAAAAATTAAAAACATTTGGTTTTTTTTTGCAATATTTTTAATATGTACAACTTTGCATAATTATTTTTTATTTTATCTTATTCAATAAATTTTATGTGTTGATTTCTGTTACAAATTGGTTTTCATAAATAAATTCATTAAATACAATAAAATAAATAACTTGTATTGTGATATTAAATATTTTATCATACATCTATCTCTTAATTTTTTTTATTTTTTTTTTGTTATTGTTAATAATTTTTTTATTCATATAAATAATTATTGATTTAATTAATTATATAATTGTAAAAAATAGCCTGCAATTAAGGATTTTTTCAAAAGACAAGTTTACGAGCCGTGGGCAAAATAGCTTAGTGTACACATATTCTCGGTGGCAATTTTAAAGCGAATTGACCGAGGGATGCGTGGAATTGATCGGTATCCAACTCACCAGGACAAGCATGGGGATGGCAAATGCTTCATGCTCGAGGGACACACGAACATAATTGAGGCTGTGTCAGTCAAGAGAATGCACAAGAACCATTCTTACACATCCACCCATGTGCTCTTCTCCGATGGAGGAGTTGCATCCCTTACCTGGGCGGTGGAAGGGCCTCTGCAAAAGTGCACATGTCCTTTTCCCATATAGTCACATCTATTAAAATGTCAGAAGCGTAGGGGTCATAGGGTTGCCTTTTCAGGAAAACTAAGGGACTGAAGATTTCGTTAATTTGATTCCAATTTTTTCAAAATAATCTCAATCAAGTCCCTCAATTATTGTTCATTATTTTTTCAGTCAGAATTTCTTCAAAAAAAAAAAAAAAACGCCGGGCACATTAGAGGGAAAATATTATCAGAAATTTACAGAAGGGCCTAATTGAGAAATGAGGTAATTTTTTGGAACCTAATTGATAAAATTGAGGAGTTTTGTATGCAATTGAGGATGAGTATTTAGATTAAGAATTAAATTGAGGTTTTCTAAGAAATTAACTAATTCAGCCGACTAGCACGAACAATGAAAGCAACCTGCTCCTTGTATTTTTTCGGGGTAAATTGAGCGGAGGGGGAAACTAGCTGGTTTTGGCGAGTTTCCTGATTCTTTGGCTGAGATTTTACCGGTACTGATTCCGATGGTGGACTCTCCGGATTCTATTAAACAATTCCGTCCTATATAACAACCTCTGTAATGGAACTTAACTTATCACGAAGGTTTTGGCTGATAGAATTAATCGACCTTTGCTTGAAGGCATTATTAGTCCTCTTCAAAGGAGCTTTACTCCTAGCCGGCACACTAAGGACACATTACAGAGGTAATGAATTGTGTAACCAAGTCTTCCTTGTCTATTGTGTCGACTGGGAAAAAATCACCATGTTTTAAGCCTGAACGAGGTATCTGTAAGGGGATCCTCTCTCCCCTTACCTGTTCGTGCTGTGAATTGAGCGGCCTTTTTCTCAATCAAGTCCCATGCAGATTTATGCAAAGCAGACTTTATATGGTTAAACAACTTCTGCCATATTTGAAGCTCTTTGTTGATACTCGTCATTATTATGTAATTGTGAGTTCGCTACAGGGAAAAAGAAAAAGAAAAAGGAAAGGATTAGATTACCCGCCAAGTGTTCAACAAACAACTGACGTTGGTCAGCCCAATCTAAACACTGAATAAATAGGTCCAGAATTAATGGCCTCAAACCATTTTAGCTGAATGAATGTGCCAAGTGGCCCATGTTTATACCATTCTGCTCCTTCGCTGCTTGTGTTTATAAAATTTTATATGCAATTGAATCCAGTCCAGGCTTAAAGCCGAAGACAGGTCTCTCTATCACTTTCTTCTCTAACTATATTCTTCTTCCGGGCTGGGTGTGTTCGTATCGTTTCTTTAAGCACTTAGATCTAGCCCACGATTATTTACAGCCCAGAACATGATAAGAAAAGGGTTAATACAAACTTGTGATCTCTCTCTAAATTTTTTATTTATTTTTCTATCACATGTACAGGATTCCGCAGTCCATAATCAATGGTTAGATAGGTAGAGAAAACATCATTAATCAGTGGTTAATAAGATAGAAGAGCTAAATTACTATCATGAAATGTATCGCTACTATAAATATGAGAGTCTACTCACATATTTACAGTGTGGCTGTGCAATAAATAGTTTAACTTCATTTAGAATCTCATTAATGAATGGAAATTTTACAGGGAGTCCAGTTTTGAATCTCGGATTCAAGAGTTGTCAAGACGACAGATGCAAGTACCTATGGATTTATCTTTAGACATTTTGGGATTTCATTTATAAAAGGAAAGGCCTTTAATTTATAGTTTCTTTTCATTGCCTTTAATGTTGCTGTGTAATAAATTCCATCCCAAAGTAGCACAATAAATAAGATTTGAAGCTACAGGGAAAGAGAGAGATAGCTGGGCAACGTAATCGGTTGCCTGTCACATTCACATCCAAATGATCAAGCAAAAATGTATACATGCATTCACATTCTCAAAAAAAGAAGTATATGCACCCATTAATTCATGCTTACATATAAACATTAATATCATTTTTTCATTTCAAGAATTCTCGAGTTCAAACCTATTCGTAATTAACAAAACAACAATGCTAACATAGTTCTTCCTTAAAATTGGATATATATATATATATATATATATAAATTTTTCATAAGCCAATGATATTAAAACATCAAGGCGGGAAATCAACCGAAAAGGAGGGAAAGCAAGGCAAAGCATAATCTGGAAGAAACTGCTAGAAAATAGACAAATATCAAACAATATACAAGATCATTAGTTATAAATAACCAAATTCGTACTAAAAATATACAATTGAAATAATTAACATAATTAGCGAGTACTTTGTCTATAAAACATTGAGAAAGGGCATTATACAGTCTCTGAAAATAGTGACATCTCCTTTCTCTTTAATTAGCAATGTTAGCTTCATGATGGTCATTAATGGCAAGGAATCACATGCATGTAATTCTTACCGTCACGAATAACAAAAAGAGCTAAGGATTATGAATTTATTGCATGATAAATCACATAATACAATTATAGCTAGGAAAATTTCTGCGAAGTTATAATCAATGATCATGATGGCGAATACCCATGTGATAGACAGGGAGAGGAAGTATACAAGAAATTGTTTCTGACCTAGAAAAACCATTCCTTTCGATTTAAGCAAGATGTCTCATTTAATTATACTAGAAACGTTTTTAAAATCATCAGCACCGCATGTATATTACCTTCTATGGTTAGATATGTTACGTTATAACATCGAATAATGCGATATAATTAATTACTTGGCTAAAAGCGATTAAGTATATATATGGCATCTCTTTGGCAAACAAGCTAACAATCAATGGGAATATCCAAGGGACTAATAACTCACAAAGGTTATTAATTGGATTCATGATCAATGCTTCCTTAGCACATGAGCAGATGACCAACTTCTGTTAATAACTTTCATGGAGGTCTACCATAATTCCAAAGATGTTAATTACTGCTTTAATTTCTCACAACTGATTATGCAAGCAGTACTGGTTCCTGGTATCAGGTAGCATTAGCAATGCATTAATTAACTGTAGTTTTGGATTAAATGTGAAATCGTTAAATAAATTTTAGAAAGAAAGATCATTTAATTAAATTGGACACTCACTGACTCACAATTCCCTAGCTAGTACTCCATCTAGGTCTTAAGTAGTTTTTGTGAAGAATGCCTCATGAGGCTTGATGTCATCCAATTATAAACAATTTTGCGCAATTATCTATTTGACAAAGAGAGAATTGATCGGAGTCTTACCTTCTGTCCATGCAGTGGAAGAAGAAAATGCAGTGACAAATAAAATGTTGATAGATTTTGTATACGAAAATCAAGAATGAAACTTTGATGCTGCACAAACATGGCTTATACGAGTTTGAATATTGAGAGATAGAAACGGTAGAACATGACAAGTCCTAATTCTAATATAATCTGAATTTAGCCACACCGAAACTATTAAATACAATGCACTTACCTCCTAAGTAGAACTTAATTCATGGATTCATCTGTCATGGAAGTGGAATTCTGTTTTCGATCTCACAGCAGACATGGTACTCTTTATATTACACCAACGGAACAGTAATATGCATATTGCAATCTTCATGAAATCCATATTAAATTCCCCCTATGAAACAGTACCAGCAAATAAGTACGTAAATCCTGTAAGAAACATTTGTTCATTCCTGAAATATAGATTTACCCGTGTGACCCATTAGCGGTGACGTCCAAGTCTAAGCTCCAGATCGACTTCGTCATCGTCAGAAACCCTCCTATCCCCTCCACTATCCTGGATATTGGCAGACCCAATTTGCAAGCTTAGACCTTTACCCCAAAGCTCTTCGTTCATGCTCAAAGATTGAGATCTTGGCCCAAGAAAATCCTGGCTACCATGTTTGTAATTGCTATATGGCTGTCTAGGGCTAGAACCTGCAGGTGGCTGAAAATACATTTCATGATTCCTTTGAGCCTCCAAAAACGGATAGTGATTTGTGGGTATACTTGAATTTGGTACCATATATCTAGGATTCTTGATTTCCTCATTGGCTTTGCTTGAAACTGATGAGGAACTTGCAAGGTTTTTGCCTCTGGTTCGATTAGCTCGATCTTTCCGATGTATGTTCATGTGTCCCCCTAAGGCCTGCGCGTTTGTGAAGCCTCTCTTGCAAAAAGAACATTCATATGAGCGTTTAGCAGTAGTTGCTGTATTGCTTGATAAATCTTCTTTGACTTGTTCTTGGCTATCATAATTTTCTTCACTTGAAGCCTCTGGGCTTCCTTGTTTAGCCGACTCCATATAAATAAATATCAAGAAATTGAAAACGTTGTTGCGATATTGACTATTTGACCAAAGATTTCTTCGCTTGAGATCAGAATACAAGGTAAAGGCTAGAGAAAGAGAAGGAAAGGGTTTTTAGTGGAATTGATCCAGGTTAGAGAAAAACAGTGAGAAGGCAACAGAAGGGAAAGGCAGGTGCTTGTGAAATAGTGACAACACAAGTCATTGGCATTTCCATTGAGACCTCTGTGTACTTGTATTTAAGGGAGACTCAATTTTGGCGCTTGCTTTAGGACTTTTCTTGTTGGTCGGCTCTTGTGATGCATCCATTTATCTAGTAAATTTATCATCTCTCATCTCTTTTGATCATCTGTATGCTGGTTATGGGATTTTCTTTTTTTACTGAGGTTGGGATGAAAATTCTGCCCATGTAGCTTCCATTAATCCGGTTTTTTTTTTTTTCTAACGCGGTTGTTATTTACCACTCTTATCGGTACTTACAACCTTGCTATTAAGCTCTAATTATAGTAAGTGCACAAGAAAAACTAGTTCCACATGGTCTGGTTTCCAATTTTGAGGAGGATGTGCTCTACATGACTTTTGTTTCTTTTTACAGACATGAGACCTTCCAACATATGATAATTTCAATTAACATACAGCTACTAGTAGCTAATGCACAGGAATCACCGGTTCTATTTGGCTTCAATTCACTTTTTGACGAAAAACGGGCCCTTTACATTTGAAGGTATGAAATGAACCTTCCAGCATATAGGATGCCTTGTTTTCATGTATGAGACACAGGCTGATCAAGTCTCAACATTAGACATGAATGACAATCTTAATCTTACAACCCAGAGGAGATGATAATGCTAATACTATAGGAGAGGTCCAGCTAAACATCTAGCCATTGAAAACAATTGCTAATGAGAAACCGCGTGGAATTATATTGGAAAAAAACCCCTCTTAGGTGCTATAGGCTGCCATTATGATTTGCTCAAAATGTGTGTGGTCTTGCTATAATTATAATATAATCCTAAATTGAAATCTATAACTTACAAATCACTGTCTTTTTATTGTACCTACATGGCTACTTCAATTCAATGTTGTGAGACTGTCTCCTTTTCATTGAATCAATAATTATTCATATGAATATCCCTTTTCCTTTCACCCCCAATATATGGCGTAGATAACTTGAATACTGCTAGAAAGGGGAAAAAAGAGAGAGAGATGGCATGATAATAACATTAGTGGGTATAATATATTGCATCAAATCTGACATAATTGCCTAATTCATCCATGGTAATAGAAACTTATTAATATTGTACTGGCTCAAAGCGCACTCGTTCAATTTTGATGCATGTCCTAGTTGATTTCCACATGCCTCATTTCTCCTTCATCTTGTGACTTTGCTAGCTAGTTTCAACAAATAAACATTTACAGTAATAATTACTTAATCCAAAATCAAACGAAAGGGAGAGAGGGATCGAGCTTGCAGCTCGATAAGAATGAATTGATGTAACTTAATACTCAACTTTTATTGGAAAATTAACCTCGAACATACCATGTGTCTTTCAATGTGCTTACTTGATTAGCTGTTTCCCCCCTTCTTATTAGGTAGCTGGTTGTCATTCTTTTAGGATAGAGAGACGGCAAAAACAACGCATTGACAGTACTTAAGCTAGCTTTGACCATGTCCTTCTTTTTCCTTTTTTTGTTAAAAATCTCTTACCATGTCCTAGAAATGACTTATAATTTTTCATGCTTATCTATGTGATCTTATATACTTATGTATTGATTATAACTGTAATAACTAATGATTAAAATTAAATGACAAACAATTTTTGACAAATGGAAGAAGGTCATCAATGACACCAACACGAGTACTGTAATATCACTTAGTGCCAGTTCATTTACAATTAAGCTTTTGAAAACCTTTTGACCCAACAAAACACGATGTTCAAGCTTAATTCTATGAATGGAAATCTTATTTAATTTCAGGAGCTTAATCACAGGCGACGTTTCAAAAAAAAATAATGACCTTGAGTGGATTAAACGTAGAACTTTATTTTGTTGTCTGGTTTGACCTTAACAGGTCCTTAATAGGTAAAATTTGGCAAACAAAACCAAATTGAACACATCTTTATGCTTAAGAGAATTAATAAAAATGCTTTCCGATAAATTATTGGTTGATTCTGGTCAAACTGACCGGACTTGACCGTGAGCTTATGATAAATTTTCAAATTGATTTTATCTTGAACTTAGCTCCAAATAACTTTCCAACTTTCTTCTTGTTTTTTTTTTTCTTTTCTTTTTTTATAAGCCAAACATTACTAAAAAAGCACCACAAAAGTTTCCAAATTTCTTCTAATGACATGAAAGAATGATACTTTCATAATATATTTCACCATGAAGGCCAATAGTACGGCGTCGCGTTTCACTTTTCTTTTTTTAGATTTTCTTGTATGATCTAGGCAAGGGATACCCATTTTTTCCTTTTGCTGTTGATAGCTTGAATTATATGAATGTCCATTCATAAACCTCTAGGTGCATGTTGTAGTCCTTCCTTCTTACATCTATCAATTGATTATATGTCTAATATAAGGAGCGGTCTTTTCTTTGGGATCAAGGAGAAGAAAGGACAAAACTTTGCTGTCATAGCCATCAAAATGAATTCCCACATAAGCACATGAAAGTAAGCTAGGCTCTGGCTACATGCATCATAAACAATTCTAAATCATCCAGATGCCTTGTAGTTGTATTTTTATGAGATTGTCATTTTGCTCCTTGTCCAGATTTACAAGTGAAGTTTTCAACACGTTGATGTATTTACTTTTTTTGCTTTTAAAATGGTGCCATCTCGTTAACTTATTCAGTGTTGACATGTTATTGGAGTCGATCTGCTCATCCAGGTTTTGAAGGTCCATTTGACATTTTCTCAATAATATTTTCTTAGGGCTAGCTGCAGTGATATTCCAATTCACATATATTATTCCCAAAATTAATGGCTTCGTCCCAAAAACTATCTGCAGGTAATCCTTCTGCCGACAATAGACCTGGACTTAAAACTTTGGGCCTAAGGGTGATTTTTATTTTCATAAGGTTTGTCAAAAAGTCCCAAACATGAATAACAAAAGCTGCGAAGTCCCAATTTCCCGTTTTTCTCCATAATCTCATACATCCGCTGTCTTCTAAGATGATGTTCTGAAACCCCAGTTTAAAACCCCAGTTTAAAACGTGTTAGATTATTGAATTATTAAATCTACTAGACTCGTTGTAATATTATGGACTAGGATTTTTAGGAGAGCTCATTTAATTTTTTATAAAGAAAAATGATTATACAAAGTTTTTTTACTGCTTGTATAGATCAAAAGGAGGATTAAAGACAAGATAGATCAGGAGATTTATAATTGATTTTTTTATAAGGTACTTAACGTTTAATCCATTTGACCTCTATGGTGAAAATAACAGCTGGGTGTAAAGAAGATGAAACTAGCCTGCAGTGACATGGGCCCGAACTACAAACGATGGGCCCATGTTTCGTTTGGCACGTTCAAGCCTGGCATGGTAGTGGAAATCGGCATAATCCATTTTTATTATTTTAATTTTTGGTAGATTACCAAGTAATTTAGACTCACGAAAGCTCGCTCAGCCCATTAAAGGTCTAGTCATACTTATATTGGCAATCAGCTGGAACTTTCCTCGAAAGTAAAACTCAATAAAAGTTATTTAAGTTGCAATAGGTTAAACTAATTTTTCAAACTTGAAAATCTCAATTTTAAAGCCTTAAGTTTGAATTAATGTTAGATGGGTAGCCCGCTTTAATGGTCATGTAAGAATAGTTATTAAACTTAATATAGGATTGACATGATCAAGAGACAAGGTTTCGGGTTATATAGGTTGACCGAGTAAATCTAAGAAATTTTTTTAAAAAATTTAAGTTTGAGGTTTTAATATTCTTCATAGAAAATTCTTGAAACAATACACGTTGATATAAACTATAAAAAAAAATATGAGGTATGAAGTGCACTATAATTATCCCATATCAAAAAGTTAAAAAATAATCTATATAAATATAGACTATTAAAAAAAAATGTGAAGTGCAATCTACTTATCTCATATAAAAATTTTAAGAAATAATTAATGTTGTTGTAATCATACATAATTATTTCACATTGAAAAATTAAGAAACAATGCATGTAAACGTAAACTATAAAAAATATAAGGCATGAAATGTAGTATAATTATTTCAAATAAAAAAATTAAGAAATTATTCACGTTAATGGAGGATATAAATAGTTATCTCATATTGAAAAGTTAAAAAATAATTTATGTGAATGTAAACTATAAAAAATATACGTGAAATTAAATATTTATAAATTGATTTTGTATTTCTTAGATTTATATATATAAAAGTCAAGTCTCACTAGGTTATGTTGGGTGACCTTACATGTTTCTTGGGTTTAATCCAGATAATTATAGACTCGAGTTTTATTTATTTGAAATTTAGCCAATATCCCGGGTCACCGGTGAAACCCATCGTGACTTATTGACTTTCGTATCAATACTATAAAGAGATAATCATATACATTGTTCTTCTATTTCATTGGATGATGAACTTATTAACAAAAAAATTATATTGAGCTATATATTGATTAACAATATATATATCATGTATGTGTGTATATACCGGTCAGAGCTAGGTTTTCAATTTGCTTTCATCTCTGATATAAACACACGCTACCTCACGTACGGATGTAAAAGCTATAAAATCAATAGCTTTATTTGGTAATTTAAAAGGGATTACGTGATACGTGCGGTATTAAGCGTTCCGAGTGAATTAATCGTTGCTTCTTGAAAAGCTTCGCTTCAATTTTCTAGGAGGGATCGGTTCTTCTTGAAGAACTAGCAGTGATGCTACCATCTATCTTCAAAATTTTACAGAATCTGCATAGTTGTGGTCATATAGTACATATAATACAATCACACTTGCAAAAATACCTTGCCATATATGGAGTCCAATGACTATATTTCCATCAAGATACTGATGCATGCTGCATGTAGGGTGCAACCATACCAGGGTTTAAATCCTACTTCGATTAATTCCTTGCACTTTGGTTAATAACGACACAGAGAAAAAAACACAGATCTCGCGTGCCCATAATGAACCCAAGTACGAAAATTATTGAAGTGGTGCTTCAGGTCGAAGTGCATATGTTCTTGAAAGCAATGCACGAGGGAGAAGGTGTGAAATAAAAGAAGGGTCGGGATTCGGGAAGATTGATCAGAGAGATCGATGGTGACGTGCGCCGACTGGGGAAAGGCCTTGCTTTATGCCATCCCCTCCACTCACTTTCACCAAAATAAGCACTCAGGTAGCTTCTCCTCTATCTTAATGGTCTCTACTCCTTCCTCTCTATTTTCACCTATCAGGTGTGGGGAATGGGGGGCTCCCTTTAAAAATACCCGCATTTCAACTAATTAAATGCTATCCCTTGAGGCATTGACCCTTCATGTCTCTTTTTTTACCATACGTATTTAGATGTTATAGTAAAAATTAGGTGACACTAAATTTCTAATATTATACAGAAAGAGATGATATATTACTCGAGATATACCTGTTAAGAGGACAAATCAAGCTCATCTACAGTTTCTCATGTGTTATCTTATCGTTTTTGACAAATTAGTTAGTTCTAGAAGTATACAAACTGTTATTTGTTGTATATATTGACCCAAGCAGAACAAGTTCAAGGCACATCGGCCTCATTGCAGATAGGAGGGCTAAAATTTAGCTGGTTTACAAAATTTAGACTTAAAAGGAAATAATCATAAAAAACCAAAAAAAAAAAAAAAACTAAAATTTTGCCTTTCGCATTTAATTGATTACCGAACAATAGTATTATAGATAAATTGATTGCGCCAGTAGTTCCTCCTTCGAGTAAATCATTTGACCATTCTAATGATACATGTGAATACATTACAAAAAGAGTCAGATGCTTCTACTCGATTAAAATTCTCAAGGGTTGAGATTTCTTATCGCAGCATGTTTTGTTTTTGAACTCTTTTCCTACGGTTAGGTAAAAAAGAAAGAAAGAAGAAGATAATCGCCAAAACTCCCTTCTAATTAAGACATTTTTTATCGAATAAACCCATCTAAATATTTTTGTATTTGAAAACCCCTAAACAATTTTTTCATACTAAAAAGCCGCATATCTAAATTCCACTTAATACCTAACCCATTTGGATTTTATATGATTTTTTTCTGAATTTTTAAATATTTCAATGGGTTTAGAGTATAAAACTCATTTACAGCTTGTATATTACAATATTATGTTGACAATATTAATATAAAAAATTAACAGAATGGGGTTTTGATAAATATATGTATAAAAACAATTTCTTTTGAGGAAGTGGGTGTAATTGGTCCTGCAATTCTCGCAGCTCAATGCTCAATTCTCAGCACAATTGAAAACCAAACCACGTGATTCGTCCGGTTGTCATCTAGCTGGTAAATTTTATTGACCGATGCAAGAAATAGTGACTTTATCTACAAAATGAACGGCCACGGTGATGTAGATCGGTAGGCCAGAGTTGTCTAATGCAGAGAACTGATTCTTGAGGGAAAATTTCGAACACAGTAGCTAGGCATAATTTGTACGTCGACCAACAATCTGGCCCCATAGTCTAGCGTGAAGTCAGAATCTGAAAGAACTTGTGCTATAAGGGTAATGATAAGACCTGGTGCGGGGGGTGCTATCGTTCTGAGGATCCTCAATCACATATCATCAGTATCTTACTTGACAGAGGTAGAGTTTGTAAAAGGCACACTGTTTTAAGAATTGTGAACATGTGGTTTGCTTCAATTCTTTCCGCTTTCAGAATGATGAGGCACCCAGGAATTATAGCAACTCTAAGCAGGGGCCGCAACCCCAAAGTAATGAGTTGTAACCAGAAGAAAAAAACTAGTTATGGAAGAATAATGCTAAATATAAAAAAGTGACTAATTTATAATTATAACATTGCTCATTATATAATTCCCTCTCTATCTTCCTATCAAAGAAAAAAAAATATGAATTTCCCTAAAATGTTAAATCAATTTTCAAGTAATCACTAATTTATTTTTTTTTAACAAAAAAACATGAATCATTAATTGACTGGTGGCCGTTTATTGGACATCTAATGATCTAACTAAATTATTAATATTGATAACTATAAGGAGAACTTTTGACAAAATATTTATAATAATTCTCCTTTTTTCATGCATTTCTATCTATAAAAAAAAGCGTTATGTAAAAATCTTTTTTCACATTATGATAAAAAAAATTTAAAATGGAATTTAGTGTACATTAGAAAATGATATTGCAAATGGGCCTATGATAAAAGCGAGAGTTGATCATTGCGATTATGACAACAAATGACTTTTTATAGCTACACTCACACCACCCGCTCAACGCGTCTTAAGTATGTTTGCTCTATAGCAAGGCTTTGATAACCTAGCTATATACAAATTCAAACACATAAATTGACAAATTGCACTTGTAATCAAATATACCAGCGAACGATATGTAGTTTATTTAGCTTATCCAGGGCTCCAATCCATGCAACACATTGTGAATATTCAAGCAATGAATATACACATTGATCGAACTAGCTTCTCCGTGATTAAACGAATTCACTACATGCAAGATTAAGCCCTCGAGGACGGAGGAAGGTAAAATACACCGAGGATAAGCCCAATTTGTCTTTTACATAATCCATTTCTCAGGGAGTTAAGAGAAATTGTCAGCTAATCGATTAGTTTTGTACTTGATCCATTTCCCAGGGAGTTAAAACAAACTGTCAGCTAGTCGATTGAAAGCGAAGGTAAAAAAGGACATAGGGAAGTGCCTCGCTCATCACCAACATAGATAAGATATTTATGACTGTACAGTAAAAAAAAATTATATCCAAGGACAGTAGGGGTTGGCTGTGGGGGATAGCGGTGTCTAAGTACGAGCAGTGTCTGTCTTGACTAAAGTACCTAATACAGTAAGAGTTTTAGTCTTTTAGTTGTCTGGCATGCTCTGCGCTGACCAAAACCTTGCATTCTGTTTTAGGAAAACCATCATACCTTTGACGTCCAGACAATGTCGGGAACAAGCAAAACCATCAGAGATTGGGAAAAAAGAGCGCATCCAAAGGCTCTGCCAACAAAACAAAACTCACCTCTCATTTGTGTATATGATATCACATGGATCATGGGTGTGGTAGTGTATGTATCAGCAGGTGATTCAACACACACATGAATGATAGAGATTGCTTACGTTTCTATCTCTTCACCTTCACTTCTCATGTAACCTTTCATTTTCATTTTCATTTTTTTTTTCCCATCATCATTCTACTATCAATTGGTACTAGCCAAATTCGTGCAAATTCAGATTTATCAAATCTTTGCCTTTTGAGTTATTTAATGAGTAGTGTTTTTCTTTTTTAATGAATAATTGATAATCTATTTTTCTATTTTTTTCTCATTTTCGTTGCTGCCTATATTTCAAAAATATCAAAATAATTATTTTGTTTTCTTATAGTATTTGGGATTACAAACTTATACATAAAACGTATTCTCGATATTAAATAAAAATTTATATATATATATATATTAGAATAGTTAGGTTTTTTTACATAATAAGATAAGGATCTTCTTATCGAGAATGACTTTTAATCTTAAACCTTAAACATACCAACAATTAGAAAATACAACAATATCTTAGTTTATATAAGATAATTAAACATGTAGCTTACCTTAGATAAGACGTATTAGAGGTGCTAACATCTTTCCTTTACGCAATCAGTCTCCTTTCCCAGACTCTGAGACCAATTAGAGTTTCTAATGACTAAAATACTAGATAATGAATTTCATTCCCACTTTTCACCAATAAAGGATAAGAATGTCTTGTCCATTTTCCCATCCCATACTACGATTTTAGGAGGACGATCACCATGACGCTGCACATGTGCGACATAGGTAAAACATTATAGCCATTTTTTATTATTCATCATCTCACAATCCACCTGGATTGTAATAATGATTTTTATAAAAAAAAATCGATTTGATCCTCAAACATTGTTTTGCACAATTAAGCCCAAATTATAACCAAATTGCATATTTTTTCAGGGATGAAGGTTGAATTGAAAGATAGAGGAATGAAGTGATAAAATTAGGTAAAATAGATGGCAAGTATAGAATTTGTTTGAAAGGTTCATTTTAGCCCCTTATATTTTTAAGATATTCAATAACCAATCCCTATAATTTTTTTAAAGTACATTTTGGTATTAAACTTTATTTTCATCCTTTTTAGTCTATTTTTGAAAAACTAAACTATGTAGATAAAACACTATAGCCATTTTTTATTGTTCATCATCTCATAGTTCATTGTGGATTGTAATAGTATATTTTAAAAAAAATCAATTGGGCCCTTAAACTTTTTTATTTTGCATAATTGAGCCCTTTTAAGACCAAATTCTAACCAAATCATTTTTTTTAAGCTGAGGGTTGAATTAAAAGACAGAGAACTAGAGTGATAAAAATAGGTAAAATAGGTGTTAGGTCTTTAATTTGTTTGAAACGTTCGTTTTAATCCTCCATCTTTTTAAGTTATTTAGTAATCGATTCCTATAATTTTAAAAAAATACATTTTAAGACTAAACTTCATTTTTCTTTTTTTATAGTCCTTTTTTGGGTGGAGGAAAGAGGGAATCACTGGATTTTAGCTTAAAGAGAGAAAATTATTGTAAGGAAAGCTTTCGGCCACCAAAATGGTTGAAGCTTGTGTCAATATGTTCCATACAATGATGATAGTTAATATTATGTGTTTTTTTAACCTTGTAAACACTTAAAAAAAAAATCTGGATTTGTAAAGAGTTTTAAGTTAAAATAAAGAACCTAAAGGCTCAAGTGCGGGCCTTTTCTCGAGTGGGTTAGGCGTTAGGCCTGATCACGCTCAACAACACATAGCCTCATTGTACTTTTTTTCTTCATTATTATTTTTTTATATTAATGCCTTTTTATATGTGTTTTTTAAAATAATTTTTGAATTTATGTTTTAATTAATATCCCTTCTTTATGATTTGTTTTAGGTTTTTTAGCCTTTGTTGAATAACAATTATTTTTTTAATTATATTGAGTGTGTTTAATTTTTTAATAGATTAGTATGATTCATCTATAATTTTTTGCATATTTTGTATAGATTAAATATTTTTTTATAATATCTTTAATATGTGTAACCTTGAATAATATTTTTTTTCTTTTCTTTTATTCAATAAATTTTATGTGTGAGTGAATCGCTATTTGATTTTCATAAACAAATTTATTAAATACAACCAGGTAAATGACCTTTACGTGTTGCGATATTAAATATTTTGATTTACATTGATCTCTTGATTTTTCCACTTATATTTTTACTTAACGTTAATTTTTTTCTTTATTTATTTACACTATGGTTCGTGATTTTATTTAATTGGATGTATGTATAAGTCTTTCGATTTACATTTATAATTTTTTATGTAAAAAAACATGGTGAAAGATTTTACATGTTCAGGTTTTTTTTTATCATGTACTGGTGTTTTCAATTTGATTCTTATTTTTATGATTTTTTTTTCTTAAGTATTTTTATAAAAGTTTATTTTTAATTTCACCCTTCAATCTAAGTTGATAGTGTATTATTTTATTTATTTATTTTGGTCCCCATTGATTGGTTTTTTTTATAGATATGTTTTCTTGTTTGCTATCGTTGCCTTTTTTTTTATATATGATTCAAATAAAACTAGTTTATTTTGTTGGTCGGGACTATAACCTAAATTATTGAATTTCTTTCTTTCTTAAACACGCTAATAACACTTAAATATTTTATTAGAAAAATAATATGAACCCGCAGTTTGTGCCGAGCATCAATCTAGTATAAAGGTATATCAATGACGATAGCGTGGCCAATTGTTAAATTACCCATTACAAAAAAAAAAAACCAATTGTTAAATTACCCATTACAAAAAAAAAAAAAAAAATCAACACAAAAGTAGAATTGTTATTGAAAAAATCGAAAAATTTTCTTTCCGCATAAAGTATAAATGAATTTGAACGACACCTAGATTATTTGTCTTCACAAATACAAGATTTTTATTAGATGATATGCTGAAAGTATATCAACCAATGATTCACAAGCTAGAAGAAGAAGAAGAAGAAGGCGATTTTGGCTCTTATAAGCTGAATGTTGAAACTTGGATCACTGAGGCTGTTTAGCTTTGCATGTCTACCTGTGTGCTTAGTTGGATTTCAAAAATACATTTGGCACAAAAAAATATCTGATTTTTTTTTAATGTTGTTCAATGAAAATACAAAAAAAATAATTTTCATATATTTTTAAATAAAAATCATATTTAAAAAACACAGTACGTTGCAATACTAAACATAGCCTACCAAATCAGTAGGTGGCTAATTTACTTCTGGACTCTTTGTTCTCATGTTTCTTCAATGCACTAGAAGAGAGAAAAGATCAAACGGCATGATGGCTTTTGCACAGTTTACACTTATGAAGTAGGTGTTGGAACTTGGTTCCAAGGTCTGCCATCATGATTGAAATAACAGAGCATTTGCTCCATGAATCGAAAAAGACTTCTCAAAAAGTTAAAATAAGTCAATTTCCATCATCTTGTACGTATAGCTGGAGGTTTCTAAGTTTCAAACGAAAGCTCGGTGCTTTTCTTCGACATAACCTTCTCCCCATGATATTCAACGAAGACATTTAGCTTCGAAATCTTTCCGTCAACTGCCATAGAGGCAGAGCTGCTTATCTCTAGATTATTATGGAAGGCGAAAGAACAATGACTGAAAACTATATAGGGAAGAAAAAGGGAGGGGTCGGCGGCTTACCATGTGCGATTAATTATACTTTAATTTGATATCAAAGTTGTTTTGATTCAACAGTCAATGATTTGACTTTGCTAACCTCATCCGTTTACATAATAATCTCAGCACAAACTTCAAGCCTTACTGTTTTTAGGTTGAGAGAGCATCTTAATTAAGAAATAAAAACACTCTCTAATCTACAACAAAAAAATCTTCTAACCTCACCACATAATTTTAGTTTTTTCTTATTTGATATTTTTTTTGTGTATCATATATAGTTCATGCAACATCATGTAATCTCACTGCTAATTTTTTTTTATTTTTATATACTAATATCAAAAATAAAAAATAATATTATTTTAATACATTTAAAAAACAACTTTTATATATATATATATATATATATATATATATATATATATATATATATATATATATATATATATATATATATATCATTCCCGCACATACTCAAAAAATATAATTAATAACTTTTGCCAACCAGCTAACATGCTATTAATTTGCTACACATCCCTCGCTTTAATTTGGTTTGGTGGCTACAAACCGCTCAGAAATCTGTTGGTAGAGCAGGAAGACCTCCTATGTTTCTCTATTCCCATCCACCTCTACTTTTTCTTCTTCTTCTTCTTCTTCCATATTATCTTTCTTCAACAATCCTAAACTGCATGATCGGTCTCTCTTCTATTTAGAATAATCACAATACAGTGTAAATATATCTACTGGAAGAGTTTTACTTCGTCCATTTTTAATTAGAATAACTCCTTTTGTTGTTAAGTTACAGTTAACCTAACAAGAACCACAATCCACGCTACCTACAAAGTAGAAAAATTAGAAAAAAGAAAGGAGAAAATTAAGAAAAGAAAAACCCGACATTCTTTTCATGGATGAAATGATGAATCATCAAAATTCTCCATCTCACACCCAACAGCTCTCTCTCTCTCTCTAAAGAAATGGGAGATATCACAGTCAAAACTGAAGCTAAACATATATGCTATATACAAAAGACAAGAGTTATACTAGCTGAACTATATAATATGCTGACAGAAAATCTAGATAACACTATTACTGACATGATTAAGCAAAAAAGAGACTTGATAACAGAACATATAACATGTGAAAATCAAAGTAAAAGAAACACGAATTCTAGGCGAGGGACAATATTAATTGGCTTTTGAAATTGACATCTCCTTAACTTTGCAAGAAACTATGGAGGATTAATAACTAAACATAAAGACATCTTATAATACATAATCTCACAACTGGTGCAACTACAAGCTTCCAAGTTTTAACGTGTTAGTCTGCGTTGATGAGGCTGCCCATGTTCACCTAATTAAGAGATCCCAGTCGAAGTTCCAAATCCAAATCATCCTTGGAGTCACTGACAAGACCAATATCCAAATCTAACCTCACAATCTCACCCTTATTCCAGATCTTGAATCCATCTTGTCGTGTGAAACCATCGAAGTTTTCAAAGAAGGATTTCCTGCTCCCGTTTGTTGTTAAATCAGAAAGGTTGGGGCTTGAAGGGTCGAGAGGGTTACCACCAACGGTCCATTTCTCGACTTCGGAAGCTAAAGATGGTGTAGATAGTGCAGTAAGAGGAGGAGAAACCAAGGATGGTATTGTGCGATTGAATGGAGTACAGAAACTAGGGTTAGGGTTCAGGTTAAGGGTCAGAATAGTACACTGGTCATCCCTTGGAGGTGACAGTCTCAACCTGGCTCTGTCTCTCCTATGAACATTCATGTGACCTCCAAGAGCTTGAGCAGATTTAAATTCCCTTTTGCAGAAGCTACACGTGTACGATCTTGGAGGCCAAGAAAGCCCACCAAGATAATCATGTCCATTGCTTTGGCAGCTGCTAAAGTTCCATGAATCTCTAAGCTTCTTTTTCTTGTCATTGTTGTTGCACGCTCTACTTCCAATATTACTATGGCCATTCACGTTGCTACTCAAACTGTTCCTCTCCATCATGAGTTCTTTATGGTTAAGTGAGACCTATCAAGATAGAAAGAAAAAACAACAACAGTCTAGCTCAAATCATATCGCAAATAACAAAAGTAAAAAACCCGTCTCTCAAAAGTTAAATAGTACAGAAGAAAGAGAGAGAAACAAAACTGACCAAATTATGCACACTATATATAGAGTTGGGTTTTGGGCTTGAGAGGGAGAGAAGTGGAGATTAATAAAGTTGAAGCAAAGAGCACATCAAATTCCCAACCAAAAGCTGAAGATCCCATTAGAGCTGGTTACTCATCCCCTGCAAAGTGCTCCACATGCTTTGGTCACTGCTTACTAAATGTACTAAAACCCCGGCCTGCCAGGTTATTACCTTGATGCTAAATCTAGCATGAATTATTGGATACCTTTCACTTCTATTTAAGTTTTACTAAAGTACACAGTAGCCTTATTTTTGTGCAATGAAAACTGAAGAGCAATGCGTAGATGGCACAGCTCGATGTGCTCGATGACTTGTCTGGATATGATTGGTTGATTTTTAGAATACATGGAAATAACCGAGAAGATAGAGAGGGGGGCCTTGTTTGTTAACCAATGTGATTGAAATTAACCGAAGGTCAAACGAGCTTAAGTAGTAGTTTTTTTTTAGTCACCACCTAAATAGTGGACCCTAGCAACATTATGATAATGATAACAATAGCTAGGAACACATAATAATTCTGTTGTTTGTCAATGCCCTCTCCACAAGGCTACTAGTTCATCATGAGATCCTAAATAATGTAGTTTTACTACATGCTATCATGCATATTACTAATTCCATCACTCCTAACACTACGTACTTAACAATCAAAGTATTGAATTCTCCTCCTCCTTGCGCCGGCACGTTTAGCATCCGTGACAGATGCTATGAACAGTTTTCCCCTTTACATGAGATAAAAAGAAACGCCAGAGAATTGAAGGGTAACCCAGCAATTGATGCGTCGTAAAGATTTCTTATTCTCCTTGTCGAAAATGCGCGGAGTCAAATTTCTTGCATTTTCTTTCTTTCGGTCAGTTCACCTATATTTCTTATTTTCACAATTGTCTTTCCTTTCTATAACATTACTCATATAAATTTCTAATTGTGTTTTTTTTTACGCTTAAGGTCATATAATCCACAAGCAGTAGTTAAATGTTCTATGGGTTAGTGGTTAGCGAGATAATAAAATTATATTATTATGAAAAGAGAACTGAATATGAATTTGAAGGGATTCTCTAGTTTTCTCTTCTAATTAAAACGTTTTTCAAACCAAAATATTTTAGTATCTAGAAAATGACTTCAATCCGTAACCTAAGAACTCCCTGCTATAAGGTTAAAGATTTATCGATAATTGGTCGATCACATTTTCTTTCGACAAAAAAAAATAGTAGAAATTTTAACGTTCTTGGACTCCACCGATCATCGTATTGGAGTAGTTGCATAAACCCATATTTATAGCAATGGGTTTAATATACAAATAATTATCTGATTTTATTCACATGGACGAAACAATAATTTTTTTTTAAAGAGAGATTAAGTCTTGAATCCGCAATTAATCTCTTGTCTGATTTATTAAAATAATATTAAGAGCCTCGTTGCAAATTTTCACTATTAGAGCTTACGATTTTTAAGATGCAGAGTAAAATATAAGGTAAATTTTATAATTTTATCTTAAAAAGTTTGATTTATTTCAATTAATCTCCATAACTTTAAATAATCGTTTCACTTTCTCTTATTCATTTATTTTCTTAAGTGATAATAATTGGAAAAAAGTGTGTAAATTTAAATTTCGTCTATAAAATTTATGAAATATCTCACTATCATCTAAAAGTAGTATTAAAAAATAAAAAGAACTTAAATGTGTTGAAATTTAAAAAATGAAAACTTTGAAGAAAAATCACATCTTAAGTAGTGATATTAAACTTTTCTTCAAGCTACCATTCCAATTATATGAGATTCCATTTTTTTTTTCCTCTTAGAACTCTTATTCAAGATTTTTTAATATATCTTAATGAATAATTAGAAATATGCATGCATCATATTTATGTATGCGAGGGAGAGTACTGTGTACGTAGAAGAGATAGCTACACCAGTGCTTGAAGTGTTGGTAATTTTTTTTATCTTATTTGTTTCTGACTTAACCTTCTTTTTGTATTGTCAAAGTTCCGGTTGATATTTTGTATGGGAAAATAAATATTTTTTACCTTTTTTCTAACATAAAAGAAATATTTTTAAAATGATGATTTTGATGTTCAAATTGTCATGGTTGCTAAATAGGCAAACCATGAACTTTTGGTATGAAATTGCAATTTAGGCACCGTTTTTTGTTACTATTACTGACGAAAATAAATAGAATATGGACGGAAGGCTAGGGAAATTGAAAGGATAACAAAAATAGTGGAGGTTAATTGAAACAAACGAAATTCTTTAGGTGAAACTGAAACACCTCATAAACTTCAGGAGCGTAAATTAAGATTTACCTTCAAATATATTACGAAAATGATCACAAAAGGAGGGGAGCTGGTTTCCAACAAGAGCTTCATCATTGATGAATATTATATGCAATGTTTGGTCCAAACTATCCCTTTCTTTGTATTTTGTTTATTTCCCTCCTTTTTCTCCTCGTTGGATTTCTTGGATCTTGTTTATCTTTTTGCATATTCAAGGGCTATAACCAAAGAAGATCAGTAGGAGGTTAGTTGCTACAGTATTTATGAGTACCGCAACCTTTCCAGTTTAATTTCATTCCAGAAAGCTCTGATTTACACAACTCCATGTACTTGAAAGACAGGTTATCTCAGTGCACCAAGATTTCCTTGCCATTTTCAAGTGAAAAGGTGGTAGAGTGAACCCATATGTACAAAAGATCGTGCCACATTTAGCTTATCTTTCTTGAAAAACTAGTGGCTAGTGAGGTGAGCCCATAGTGTGCTAAATATAGTTGTGATGTTATGAGGTTCAACAGCCGAAATTGCAGGGTTTTCCCGCAGTGTAACCCGTTGCCGTCTGCTCCACTCATAATTAAATATTGAGAGCTACACCAAAAAGGTTTTTAAAATATGAGCCTGCTCCAATGGTGTGGTTTCCAAGTTTATCATCGACAAAAAAGCAGGAGAAGAAAGACGGGTCCAATATTATTAGACAAAATAAATACTCTTATGTATTTAATTTAGTTGCTGTTTCAATATAGGAATCGAAATTAAAGTATGTTTCACGTGATGGTATAAGGACTATGGACACCACATATCTCTATATTGGTATGATATTGTCCACTTTAGGCCTAAGTCCTCATGGATTTACTCTTGGGCTATACCCAAAAGACCTCATATCAATGGAGATATTTGTCCATCCTTATATATCCATGATCCTTCTCATTTTTAGCCAATATGAAACTTTGGTCATATACCCAATAGATGGCTGTCTCTTCAGCAGCTGAAGTTCAGCGTCTAACAACAGTGAACATCTTCATTAACCTTAAAATCCGAGCTAGTGTTAAGAGATCGCTTGCCATGTTTATCGATCTCTTAGAGAAGCATAAAGAGGACACACCTGCTCACAAAGTTTAGACTTGAAGTTTAGGTTAAAAATTGCTTGATATATTGTAGGCCTTCTACCAGGAAAGTTTAGGCCTCTTTGTTTGATAATAAGGCTTCATGAACTCAAGCCCAGCCCTCTTTGCAGTAATATTTTCATATTGCCCTTTCTTATGTTCACAAATGATTTTGTGTTTTTGGGTTTTACCACAAACACTTAAGCTGGTTCTTATTTGTACATGGAAGCCAACAGAGGTGCGGGCTGGCTTGTTGCTTATGGTATTCTACGTCCCACTGAGTATCACTTATTTTTCAGAAACACCTGTAAGTTGTTATTCTAAGGTTTTGTAACCCTTGATTTCGGAGTCCAGTTCTCCTTTGAGTTTGTCTTAAAAAATCAAGAACGCAAAAGGGAATACATAAAATAATGAAATGTTACGGTTGGGCTGCTTTCAGCTTTAATGGATGTCATTGTTGGGCCTAGTCCATCTTTGTAGTCACTCCCCATTACCACCGTCAGTGTTATCTGGGTGAAGTCAGCCCAAGGCTGTCTCAGCCACCTCCGAGGACAAGGGCTCTGCGTTGCAGAAACCAGCTGTTCCATTCAGCCACTACCGATCACAATTTGCAATGGCAGACAGCAATTTCTGGACAATTATTTCCTTATTTGTGAACTAGAATAAGAAAACCCAACAAAGTTTCAATTAGCAAGGGTCCTCTTTTATTCCATAACAAGCTTCAGGCTTTCAATCCCACAGGCTCAACTTGAAAGAGTGGCAAATCCAATCTGGTAGGGGCTGGGCTAAAATTAAAATATGTCCCGATCAACTGGATGTTATCAACTGAATATGTTAAAAAAAATAAAATAAAATAATCGGTCGAACCAAAACAGGAGCATTTTGGATCTCACACAGATGCGAGTGTTATTTCAAAGCTATGCATATGCATATGATTGCAAGCATGAACCCAACTGTCAACTCTACCGGCAAAACAAAAGGTATACAGACAAAAAGCAACACTTTCTAGTTTTATATCCAGACAGAAACTTGGCTCCTCTTAGAGCTGAGCCCCATATCAACACACAACACAAAATAGCACCACGTCAAGAGAAGGCACAGCCTCAATTGCTGACTGAAAAAAAACAAAAGATCAAAGTTGTATAAGAGATTGACAGCGAAAGGTCATATTGCATCTCATTCATTGCATGTATTAAGATTTACAAAAGGGATCCTACTGAGCCTGAAGACAAAATTGAAAACCAGATCGAAGTCTCAAAGCCAATTTGTCCTCTACTGTTGCTAAAAACTAGAAAGGAACGCAAGTAAATAAATAAAAAGACGTGAAGGTTTAGTTTTTCCTTTTTACTAATCCTATGAAATCAAACATTATATGCACAAGAAATCAGAAGCTTGAGACGCCAAAATCCCATCTTCCCCAAAAAGTCAATGCTTCAATGAAAAACTCTCAATTAGGAAATGAAGCAGCAGCAAATGCACCAGAAATCACAATCTTAATAAACTCCAATTCCATCTCCAGCTTCAAGTTCTTTTGCTTCTCAGTGTCCAACTCCTCCTTCAGATTCTCACTCATTTGCACCTTTTGGTCTTCTCCATCAGTCTCCCCTCCCAACAGACCAATTATAATTGCGACATGCCTTCTCTGCTCCTCCAAACTCCTCTTTAATGCCACTAAACCCTCTAACATTGTCACTTGATTTAAACCCTCAACAATTCCTCCCACACCACTCATATTTACACCAATATGATCTCCCACTTGGCTCATCTCTTCTTTAACTGGAGCTGGTGAATTCAGGATTGATGGCTTGGCCGAGTCAACTAAATCACCTGACCCGTCTGACTCGCTGAACTCAATTTTCTTATCTTGAATGATGGATTCACCTCCAAAACGAACCTGTTTCACAACTGAATCATTTTTTGAGTCAGTAGGGAATACTGGGTCAAGCTCGAATCCTTTCTCGTTGAAGTTCCAGCCACTAATCCTTCTAGTCTTCACATGTTGAATCACAGAGTCACCATCAATATCCCCCTCCTCTTCTTCTTCAACATCCGTACCACTCTGGCTTGATATCCCACTTAAAACCTTGGTTTCTTTGAATCTTTCTTCAACACTAGGCAACCCATGCAAAACATTTTTGACAAAATAGTCTAATCCTTTACAGTTTTTAAAAAAAGAATGCTTCAAAAGCTTTGCAGCAGAAGGTCTCTTTGAAGGGTCTTGGTCAAGACAAGAAGCAACCATATCTTTAAAAGCCTTAGAGAACTTCTTGTTCCTGCAACTTTTCTTGTGATTCTCATCATGACAATCAGAGAACCGAAACCTCTTTGTTATCTTCATGATCAAAGACTTTGAAGGAGGAAGGTGAGACAAAGGAGGGCGACCATGGGCTAATTCCAATGCAGTGATACCAAAAGACCATATATCAGCTTTGAAACCATAACCTGTATGGGAGTGTATAACCTCTGGTGCCATCCAATATGGCGTCCCTGCAAGATCAGTTAACCTCATTCTTGACGAGCAAGACAATGAGGATGACCTTTCAAGGGTGTTCAACTCGTAAATTGAGGCTGATACGCCAAAATCTGCGAGCTTTACTTTTCCATTTGAGTCTATAAGGATGTTGCCGGCCTTGACATCTCTGTGTAAATGGCCTTGATCATGAAGATAAGACAATGCGTTTAGAATTTCCTTGAGAACTACAGATATGCATGGCTCTGGTAGGCCATCAGGGAAAGAAGAAGAGATTATGGATTGGAGAGAACCAGCAGACATGAAAGGCATAACCATCCAAAGATGGCGATCAACAGTGAAAGAACAGTGGGATTCAAGAATGTTAGGGTGTGAAAGAAGTGACATGGTCTTGGTTTCACGTCTGACACTATCAAAATCGGCTCGAGATTGATCAAGATCAATGCATTTGATTGCAACAAGAGTTGAGTTCATGGGGACGCATATTGCTTTGTAAACTGTGGCACTAACGCCGACACCAATCTCGTCCAAGATTTTGTATGCGTTTGAGTCAACTGGGTATTGAACCCTTTGGGATTTGGTTCTTTGGTCTTGGAAGTGAGCCATGAAGCTGGCTGTGTCTCGATCTCGAATAGGTCTCTCGAGAGTTTTTTTTTTTTTTGGTTTGTTGAATTGGGTATGGAGTTATAGGGAGCTTGACAATGAAGGAGGGTTTAAGTTGGAGAAGATAAGAGCTCCTTATGTGGCATTTGTCCTGAGAACAGTCTTCCTTCTGTCTTGAACCTTCCGGAGAAGGAGCGGTAGGTCTTTTGCTGGCGGTTTTCTTGTGAGGTTTCAGTGTTGAAAGGGAGAGGCGCAGTTAGAGCGGTGATTGATCTTTATGAAATGAGAGTGAGAGGATGCATGTGAACGGAGGACTGCTTTTTAACAGTATGGTAGGGACTAAAGAGGGAGTGACAGATAGGCCTTGGGCTTCTTGTAACTAACTGATTCAGAAATGCATTGATTCATTTGGGTTTCAGTTTGTACTTGCATCCTGTCACAATACAGGGCAGTTTAACCTTAATCCATTGGGTTTAATCTCCAAATAGTGAATTGGGTTTTATGCATAAAATTGCTCTATCAGCTTGGATCTTGGAGCACCTTTGACTTGTTAATTTAATGCTGTAAAGAACTTCAAAAATAACCTCATAACATCCTAAACAAATGAAATCTTGTGCAATAAGTAGTTAATTAGTATAGCATCGATGCAGAGGATACCCTGCATCCCCAGAAAATGACCTTTCAAGGACTAAAAATATGAGACCATTATCTATGATGTGGTGCTCATCTGCCTATAATCTCAATTTTCACTGTCTTACGAGAGAAGGATGTAGTCCAAGAGAGAGAGTCTGATTAACATTGGAACATGTTGGCTTATAGGGTGAATGAGATTTCATGGCAATTTAACACTTTAAATCCATATGTCCGAAGCACACTAAGAAAATGGTGATTACAAAAGGCAACAGGGTGACTGAAGTTGGAACACGTCCTTTGTCCTTCCTCAATAAAATTCCTTCAATTACAGGGTAGTTTACCATCAATATGTAAAGTGATAGGAATACTTGTCCAAACGTCTCATTCCAACTTCCTTCCATGAATATCCTAGCAGCTCCTCCAATGAAGGAAACCATGTTCAGAATGATTAATGAAACAATTGGCGTAAGTATCATTGTTGATGCTTGGAAATTCAGTCTTCCCATTTGATATAATGCAACTTGTTCATCATCTGCAACTTTATTTGTCGGCAGGAAACTGGCTTCCCTCATGCCAACGCATTTCAAAATGGCATCCAAACTGCCGAGTGTGTATGCGGTGACTTCATCATCCATATGCGCTGCTCATTCAACCAGGTCTGGATCGAGGCTCCTGTGAAGAGGATCTCTTCAAAATGTTTCAAGAGGGAAGATAGAAAAATGAATGAAAAGACCATAAACCATGATGATGAAACCTGGTTTAGAAGACGGAACGTCTTTTAGAGCTTCCAGCTATTGAGTGAATAAAACTCATTAAAGTGCCGAAACAGGTTAGGAAGATCCAAAAGGAAGGCTGTCACAGGGTTAAAATCCGTCAAGGCATAGGCTGACGAAAAGCATTGCTGGACAGTAGCTACGGGGTGACAGCCCGCGTGACAGTAGCGAAAATCGGCAGAGTATGTATGCGGCAGCACACAACAGCTAGCAAGACAGTATGCTGACGAGAGTTGGGGCTTGGGCGAGGATTGCCCAAGGCTTGACGAAACAGTGCTGTGATGACACAATGGGATAGTGGGGAATTCGGCAGCACTGGTGAGATCGGCAGCGTCGACAAAATCGGCAGCAGGGGCTGACGGTAACTTGGACAGCGGACAGTCCAAGGCATGCGAGGCAGTTACGCTGGCAACATGTGTGCTGGCAGTGGGCAGTTGGCTTGTGAGAACATGCCAATGCAATTGCGACAATTTTGGAAGCAGTTATCGGCAGTTTCTTATGTGGGAAAGAAGTTGGCAGAACATGGGATAATGGGTGCTCCAGCTGTGCAGGAAGTTAGGGGTAGTTTATTCTTGTAACTTCCATTATCTTGTAAATAGATAGGCTATAAATGTGTAGCATGCAGAGAACGGATTGGGCATAGCACACAAGAAGGACTTTGTGTAATCCTTTGATTGAGTTAATGAAAAGGTTAGAACTTGTTCCTATAATCTGCTGTGTTTTGTATTCTGTTCATTTTCATTAAGTGTTATTCAGCTTGCTTACGTTGAAAGAGTGTGGGGATCTCTTGGGTTTGGGGGACAAACTAGTCGTAAGCAAAACACGAGTGAATAGGCATGGGAAAGGCTGAGTCTAGCGGGACTAGACTGCCGCGCAAGGTCTGTTTTCGAGAGCGAAAAATTGACCCCGTGTCAGAAGGCTTCTTTAGAAATCTATTAACTAAAACTTGGAACTTGGATGAATTAATTCCTCTGCCTCCTCATGACATCCCTCGAAACAGCAGCTATACAAATGCACTCGGAGATAAAGAAATACTGGCTTTCCATTACACTGTTTCCACGAACATTGGTGAAAAAGCCAGAAGTGTCACTCCAACAAGGATTTTCTGTGTCTAAATCAACATCACCAAGTTCCGGCAACACTCGCTATCTATGTCTAATTTCATGTTAATGACTACTACTTTCAAAATGAGAGAAAAAGCAGATCAAAGAACCAAGAAATGGAGAGTTAAGTTAGAAGACAAATGCGTGCGTATTCTTATAATAATGTGTGACATGTTGGTTATCATTACATTAAAAAAATATATCCTAAAAACAAGAAAAATATCGAAAATACAGTAGATCGGAGAGTGACTGATGATGGAATCCGCCCCTTGTCCTTCCTTTTAATCATTCCTTCAACAATCGCATAATTCATAAATAAGATGTAAAATGACAAGAAAACTTGTATCAACATCCTCTCCCCGGTTCCTTAAAGGAAGATTCTAATAACGCCCACGAAAACTGATTCAATGTTCAAGATAGCCATGGTAATACTATTATAACCTTAATTAAAATAACTGATTCTAAATGTCCGACACAAATCTTGAAGGAGAAGAGAGAAAAAAAAACAAAAAAAAAAAACACCGGCAATAATTTGTCTACCAAAACCAAACATGTCGCCTTTCGAGAAAGAGGATACCAAGAAGAATCGAATATTTCAGTAGTATTTCTTGAACCAGAAGATGATGTCACATGGGCTGCTGCATTTCAACTCATGAAAAGTAAAAGCATTCAATCTCGAGATGCATGTATAGACTTGTACGAGAATACTAGTCACTAGTCAGCTGTCAAATACCTGGAAAAACCTGGAAAGAAATGAACTGCCAGCATCTAACGTATAGAATCATTACCTCGATGACAGCGGGGTGGTCTGGACTGTTACTGGTGCCGGGGTCTTTTTCTGGGGACCTTTCTATCACTTCTTTGAATTTCTCATATTTTCCCTGGACAAAAATGACTGAACCTTCAGCTTGGATCGCAAGATTATATGGATGAAGATCTTCCAATAAGTATACGGAATATTAAACTATATAAACAGAAAAACCGAGAAAAGAGGAAGTTGGAGGCTGTCGGATTCTAACTAATTTCATTAAATTTTACCAGACCTTGACAATTTCCCTCTCGGCTATGAATTCTGGACTCAGCTCCATGGATCGAATCAAACCATTCCTCCAATGTCAACTTCTCCAAATTGTCTCCGCTGGCATTCCCTTTAAATTCCTTTTCCTCCCCCTACCTCGACGCCCTTTTCTACCCAATTCTACACAATCCACTATTAAATTCTCCAAAACAAAACAATCTTCATTCTTTCTGCTTCTAGTACTCCTCAAATTCACTCTCTTTGCCTCAGCAGGAACCGCGCTTTCCAACTCCTTCTCCAAAGCCTTAGCCTTCCTTGGTCTCCCTTTTCCCCTCCGGAACAACTATCACTTCACATTTTCCCTCCGATTTCTCAACATTCTCTTTCTCCAATTTTCGGCACTCCCTCTCTCTCCTCCATTTCCTCTCTGGCACCGACTCGCTGCGACCGGTCTTACTTTACTCAAGTCATTAACTCGTCTCCTCGGATTGCGTCTCAACTGCGAGGTTTCCTCATGAACGTTGACTTGGACGAGGATTGAAGTTAGCTCCTCGAGTTTGAAGGTGTCTCCGTCGCGGAGATCAAAGGATTTGTAGGGAGAGAGAACAGTGGAATTGAGAGTAGTGCCGTTGGAGGAGTTAAGGTCTTGGAGGCTCCATTTTCCTGATTCTGATACGATTACAAGGTGCTTGGAGGAAATGCCGGCGTCTTTGATAGTGACATTGTTGCCGCGGACAACCCGGCCTATTCGGACAGTGGATCCGGGTCTGAATTCCAGGGTTTCGCCTTCTCTAGGGCCAAGCTCCACTGGCTTAGTATCGGGGGCTCCATTGGTTAGAGAGAAACGATTCGGGTGTTGAAGTGTCGTTTTGGAATTTGGAAATTGATATGGAAGTGGAAAAGGAGTGGCAGGTTCTGTAATTAATAAATGGACCGGATTGTCGTTGAATCCGATATTTTGAACGCTGGCTGAGCGGCAAGGGACTCTCTCCCTCGGCTTATTCTCATATTTGTGTATTCTCTTTTTTTTTAATTATTATTATTAATAAGAGGAGATTACCTTGTTTCTAATATCACACCTTATTAACTTGATCGATCGATTTTGTCCTTAACATCTTACAGTTTTTGAATATTGTCTTTCCAACTGGTCTTTATTAATAATTAATAGACTCTCTCAACGACTTGTGTGTTTTATTAAGTGAGCAATTTCAGCGAGAAATATCCTCGCATTCCATCTTAATATTCCAAAAAACATTGATCTAGTAATTTTGATATTGAAGTGAATTTGTGGGTTTTAGATTGTTTTAGCCCTCTGTTTCGTTGAATTAATGAAACATTAAATGGTTTTGTTAAATGTTTTTAAGAGAGAATGGATGGAAGGATGATGTTAAGGATGCAAAGAATAAAAAACTATGGTTGGAAACTTGGAATCGATGAAGGGCAACAGTAAATGAGTTGATGCAAGTAAAGTCGGGCAGGTGTGTTTTTTTTTTTTTTTTTTTGGATTTTATGGCCAAGTGTATACCCAGGAAAGCTTTTATTAATCGAGACTAAGTTTATTTATTTTTTGCTGCCGAAGTAGGTTCCATTTCAGCACTGAGAACAGAATCATGGGAGGCTTATTATGTTTTGCCTCTACCTTGGAATTACAGGTGAAGACTACTTCGAAACTGATTCAGATATTGAGGCTGGCTCTGTTCAGGGTGAAGGGGGGCACGTGATTGTGCATCCCTTAATGAATGAAATTCGTGGGTATTTTGGCTCGAGATTGGACTGTGCGCACATGCCATGTTCTAACGTGGGTCATGGTTTTGAGCTTGGACTCCATACTTCAACCTCCAGTGGGGTGGCTTCATCCCAAATGAGAGCCTGAGACGCTAGGAGTTTTAGAGGACTCCATAATTCAACCTCCATTGTGATTAAGATTCTAGATTTTGAGAGGCAAAATTCTTACGAGATTGGAGTTTTGGAGGGCACAAATTTACAGGTGATATTGTAAAGTTCAGATTTATCTGTACTTGTCAATGCTCCTCCTCGGTTTTTCAACTGATTGCAGCTGATCATCTAAGCTAGTCTCTTAAATGCAATCACTCTTGTCTGGAAGGTCCTCGGTGTTCCAAAAACTTCCAGGACAGTCTTGCAGTATTTGACAAAGGCATCCCAAACTTCAAGGCATCCTTCATCCATTTTACCCGGTTTACAAGCACCTCCAGGTCCAGAATAGCAGCTCCTATCGTATCTGAGCATGTGGAATCCGAACACATACCTCCATCAGTTCTCATCTTCTTCACGGGGGGGTCATTATCATCAATGTCCTTCCCGCCAGCATCTTCCGCCACTTCAGCTGATGCATCTCTAACTTGTGGACTTGATTGACTATCTGAGCACCTAGATTTAGCAGCTCCACCATTTGTTACACCTAACACTATATTTCTTCCTGGTGTACGTGTATCGTTAGATGCAGCAGGGTTCAAAGGCCCTTTTCCCATTAGTTCATATCTACTAGTTGCAATATGGGAAGAAAGCGAAGCATTCATCGCGTAAGATGCTCCTTCGGGGTCCTTTCTCATTTTATCAGCTGCATGGACAGACAAGTTTGTGGAACTCCCTGCAACCATCATGCTTCCCATGTCAAGCAAGTATAATCCTAAAATCAGGTCGCTGTGTCAAAAAGTTCCCAAAAAAAGTCATGGAAGTAAAATAAAGACAAAGGCAAACGACAATCACCGAACTAAAGGTCCATATGGTGTCATTTCCTCCTATTTGTTTTTTAAAACAAAAACTGTTTTATGTTTACTGTCTTATAAAAAAATGTTTTTTTAACAAAAAAAAATAAGATAAATGACTTGTACTTAAAGCAAGTCTTCAATATGTCTTTGCGTTTCTAATTACATTTATTATGTCTTTGTATAATAACCAATTCTTCAATGACTTTTCATCCAAAATGGCAAGATTAAATTTTTTATTCCAAGAATATCCTTCGGTTGTATTTCTAATTGAAAAAATATCCTTGAGTTATACAAGGATATAGTAAAAAATCGATGAAAACATAAATAAAAATTACTCAACCATTGAAATCTTAAAGAATAATTTTTTTTTTGAAAAATAAAATTATTTTCCTGTACAAGATAAGGATATTCTTGGAATAAAGATACAATCATTTCAATTTAAATGAAAAAACTTGATAAAATGAAATATGGTAGAATTGGGTGGCACACATCGTATATAATTAATACAATTAGAAATGTACATATATAGTGGATAGTTATCCAATTACATAAGGACAAATTAAATCATCTCCTTAAAAGTATATGAAGGAAAAATTCTTGCACAAACTTAATTGAAGAAATATAATAATATTTTGTAAATTAAAAAAGGTAAAAACTAATTATATTATGTGATTTAATCATGATAATAAAATGGTAGCATCATGGCATCAACATGCATAGCAATGATGGTGGTGGCAACGGTATTTTGCTAAAAGTGATGATAATTGACAAGGGTTAAAGAGTAATATCAAACATACAGTGATTGTTACTTTATTGGTAAATAGTGATAATTATAGTTAGTGATAATGATACGATAAGATTGATCGTGATTATATGAATACGATAAATATAATCATAATAAGTTCATGAAAGTTATGAAAATAATGGTGGCAATATTAGTAAAACTAAAAACATAAAACCATTTTTGTTGTTTTTAAAAGCCTAAGTTAATTATTAAAATTATTCAAGGGACAAAATAAACATAATAGTGCTACCAAACACAATTGATATTGAAAACAAGTCATTGCTTTAAAAATCATAACGAATATTAGAAGCCGAAATCCAAGAAGAAGCAATAAAATCAGAATAACACCATAACATGTTATGCAATTCTCGTCACCTTTCCACATTCAGTTCATTCATTGACCAAATCTTCCACCTGCCTCCTACTTTCACAATCCTAAAATCTTCTCAAAGTTTTAACAACTATAAACCAGGTCATTCAAATTTGGTATCCTAAAACCAAATATAAAATATCCATCTTAGCAAATAATCACCAATAATATATCGTCATTATCAACTATTTTTTTTAAGTCAATTTTGGTGATCTTATTAGCTTTGGGAGCAGCCTAAAGCCAGCAGATAAAAAGACAGAATAGATTTTGAATGCAATATTAACTTTGGGATCAGCCTAAAGCCAGCAGATAAAAAGACAGTATAGATTTTGAATGCAATATGCATAAAGTTTCTTAAACTTTGAACAACCAAAAATTACCTTGCTTCACAGGTTTGATCAACCGAGCACATGGATGATGATTGTCGATCCCCTGTAACAAACAAGGCATTGAAAAATGAATTAGCCATTTGTAGCATAAAAAAACCAATCTTACATGAAAAGAAGGTATGAAAGAGCATTCCACATATAATAAGATAGAAATTGCACTAGAACCTACGGAAGACATGAAGATAAAGCAAAATGGCTGACAGTAGATCCTGAACATATAATCACTGCAATCATGAATAAAAGCTAGGGAAATCAGAGAATTAGAGTTGAGAATGCCAAAATTATTGAGCATAGATAATTACCACCACGTACAGAAATTGACTCCAACATTAACAGCAAGATCATATATGATTCAAATAACATGAGATCGAACACTACAGCTCAAAAGGGGAAAAATTAATCATGGTCTCCATATAATAAAACTTCAAGATAAACAAAGATAACTAGCTTTTAGTGTTCCAACCTACACAGGTTGGTTGATACCCATTTTCACCATTGATATAAAAAGGAAGCATGAAGTGTACCCATAACAACCACTATCACATTGCAAAGCACAATTTCAAACCGCACACAGAAATTATGGAAAAAGTCAATGAATACTTCCACACTCTGATAAGTAGGAGGGTCATTCTTCAAGAAATAACAGTATTCGAACTATAGGAATCATAATGTTTAGTAATTCCTCAAACAATTCCATAAATGTGATTTGAATGTCTCCCTAAATTTTTATTAATTTTTTCTAAAGAGAAAATAAATGCCATGCAACCTTTTATTGTTGTCTTGTTTTGTTGACTTTATTTCCTATTGTGAGTTCTCCTGCACCTAGGAG